>ULVD01062041.1_pt1 | contig 82663 bp, 79 predicted proteins | sample 1959101 | NCBI WGS metagenome assembly ULVD01 (sample SAMEA4835777, study PRJEB28245) | human gut metagenome | biome: gut microbiome; material: fecal sample | place: Denmark | collected 2008
TTTCAACTCCGAATGTACTTTTGAAACTACCTTTATATTTAATTTCAGAACTACTATTTATAGCTAATTCATATAATTTTATTTTTAATAAATATTCAAATTCTTTATAGTATACTGGGTAAAATGCAAGACTTGATAAACAAAAATAATGATTATTAAGATAATCTTTTAAAGTCCATAAATTACTATATCTATATAGAGTAGTTTTTTTTAAATCTATTAAGTTATCTGTATATAAATATTGATGTTCATATGTGTTAAAAATATACTCATCTAATAAATCAAAATCTTTATCATTTATTTCTTCTGTTGCATTTCTGAATTTTATAATTGTTTTTTCTAGTTCTTTATATCTAATATGTTTGTTCTTTGTAAAATTTATAATTTTTTCTGGTAAGATTTGATAAATAGTTTTAATACTTAGTTTGCTTTGTTTAAAAGGGTAAAATGATAGTGGATTTAGATAGTTTATATTTTCACATAGTAAATAGAGAAGAACATTATTGTTATTAATATCAAATACATAATAGTAGATATAATCACTTAAATTTTTTAATTTATCTTTTGTTGTGTATATTTTTAAACAGTTTGGACATTTATTTTGTTTTGTAAGTTCTTCTTTGCATAGTGGACAATAGTATTTATTATTGTTTTCGTTAAATAGTGGAATTGAGTCTGATTTCGTATTAATAAAATCTTTTATATTATGTGGTATATCATCTATGGTTTTCCAGTAACTAGTTGGTTCTTCTATAATATCATCAAATTTTTCATTGAATTTTAATGCATTCATGTAACCACACTCACTTTAAATAATATTGTACATCACTCATTATATATTTACAAGAAACTTGTTCTTGATAATAGTTAAATAATTATTTATTTTCTTTATAAAAATATGATATAATCTAATAAGAATGGAAGGTAATTAATATGAATACTAATCAAAATACTAATCAAACTCCACAAACAAATGAACCAACAATGCAGGCTACTAATCAAACAGCACCTGTAAATAATACACAAGCAAATAATAATTCTATGGAAATGATAGAGTTTTCTAATGATATTGCTGAAAGCAAAGGTGTTTTAAATGATGACACTACTACTAAACCACAAGATGATTTTAGTGATAAAACCATTAACACTGTCAATAAATTAATAAATACAACTGATTATACAAGTTATTTTGGTACTAATGAAGTAAAACAATATAAGAATTTTGCGACTCTTTGTTATATACCTCTTGTAGCATTATATTTTAAATTCTTTAAAAAATTAGATGCTAAATCTAAATATATGCAATATCATATTAAAGAGGGTACTAATTTAACACTTTTATGGATATTTGCTATAGTTATTTCTAGAGTTTTATATACTTTATTTACTAAGAAATATTTGATGAGTGAAGAAACTCCTGGATGGGTTAGCTTTATAACATACGTATTATATTGCCTTGCTATTGTAATTACTATAGTTGGTTTATATAGGACAAGCAATGGTAAGTCTAAGGATTTACCTATAATTGGTAAATATAAATTTCTTAAATAGCACTTATGTGCTTTTTGTTTTGTAAAGAAAGTGTAATTTGAATATAAAATACTAGAAACTATGATATGATTATAAAGTAGGAGAGTGATTTATGAGAGATGTAGGAACAGTAGTTAGAGGAATTAGAACACCTATCATAAAAGAAGGTGATGATTTAGCTAGTATAGTAGTTGATTCTGTTCTTAAAGCAAGTAAGAGTGAAAACTTTGAACTAGAAGACAAAGATGTTATTGGAATTACTGAAGCAGTCGTAGGAATTAGTGAAGGTAATTTTGCTACTCTTGATCAAATAGCTACTGATGTTAAGAAGAAATTTAATAATAGTGAACATTTAGGACTTGTATTTCCAATATTAAGTAGAAATAGATTTGCTGTATTGTTAAGTGCTTTTGCTCGTAGTACTAAGAAAATTACTTTATTATCTAGTTATCCATCTGATGAAGTAGGAAATGATATTTTATATAGAGAGGATTTAATTAAATATAATGTTAATCCATCATCAGATTTAATAACTGAAAATGAATATAAAGAGAAATTTGGTCATTTTAAGCATCTATTTACTGGTGTTAATATGTATGAAGTGTATCGTGATTTAGTATTAAAAGAAGGCTCAGAGTTTGAAATGGTTTTCTCAAATAAGCCAGAAGATATTTTGAAATATACTAAAGATGTTATTGCATGTGATATACATTCTAGGATTGAAACTAAGGCTAGAATAGAAAAGTCTGATAATGAAGCTCATGTACTTACATTAAGTGAAATATTAAATCATAGTGTTAATTCTAGTGGATATTCTCCATATGGACTTTTAGGTAGTAACCGTTCTACTGAAGAAAGAGTTAAGTTATTTCCAAGAACTGGGGACACTCTTGTAAATAAAGTACAAGAATTAATAAAAGAGAAAACTGGTAAAACAGTAGAAGTTATGGTTTATGGAGATGGAGCTTTTAGAGATCCAGTTGGTAAGATTTGGGAACTAGCAGACCCAGTAGTAAGTCCTGCTTATACTAGTGGATTAGAGGGAAGTCCAAATGAAATCAAACTTAAATATTTTAGTGAGAATAAATTTAAAGATTTAAATGGTGAAGAACTAAAGAAAGCAATGATAGAAGAAATTAGAACTAAAGATTCTAAACTTAAAGGTTCAATGGCTACACAAGGTACTACACCAAGACGTTATACAGATTTATTAGGTAGTTTATGTGATTTAACAAGTGGAAGTGGAGATAAGGGTACTCCAGTAATACTAATTCAAAGATATTTTACTAACTACAGTAATGAATAAAATATATAAATAGTTTCTATGCGAAACTATTTTTTTATGTTAGAATAATTTTGGTGATTTAGATGCATATTAATAAATTTAAAAAAGTTGGTAAGAATAAATATAAGATATTTTTAGATACAACAGAATTAATTCTTTATGAAGATATTATTTTAAAGTATGATTTATTATTAAAGAAAGATATAAGTATAGAAGATATAGATAAATTAATAGATGAAAATAGTTATTATGATGCTTATAATATATCTCTTAATTATATAGAAGTAAAACTTAGAAATAGAAAAGAAATAGTAGAATATTTAAAGAAAAAGGAATTTAGTAGTAAGTATATAGATTATGCATTAGAAAAACTTGATAAATTGAATTTACTTGATGATAAGAGATACACTGAAGCATTTGTTAATGATAAGATACTTCTTAGTAATGATGGACCATTTAAGATACGTAAACAATTAATTGATGCTGATATTGATGAAGAAGTGGTAGATGAATACTTGTCTTTGATAGATGAAAGTGTATGGAAGAGCAAACTAGAAAAATTAATAAATAAGAAGAAATCCATTATGAAGAGTAAGAGTTACTATATGTTTATAACTAAGATGAAAAATGATTTATATAATCTTGGGTATGATAAATATATGATAGATGAATTACTTTCTAATATAGAGTATTCTAGTGATGCTTTAAGTAAAGACTTTGAAAAAGCTAATAAGAAATTCAAGGGTGATAAAAATAAAATAATTTCATCTTTACTTAGAAAAGGTTATAGTTATGATGAAATAAATAGTAATTTTAGGTAGTACTTTTAAAAGTACTATTTTTTTGATATAATATGCGTCATTAAGGAGGAAGTTATGCGTATTAATAATAGTGACTTACATAGTAGAATTAAAAGATTGGAAGAATTAATGAATAGTACTGCTAATGAAGTTAAAAAGTTAGAACTTTCTCGTGATATAAGACTTTTAAAATTGATGCTTAATTATACTGAGGGAACCAATTATGAAGTAGATAGCATAAATGTATTATTTCCAGATATTATGAATGAGTCAAATAAAAAATTAATGAACTTCTTTAACAAGAACGCAAAAAAAATATACAAATCATTATATGGTTATTCTAATGGCACTAGACTTCCTTGGAAATTAACTTTAGATAAATATATATCTGATGAAGAGTATGATAAATTATTAATAGATTTTTTGAAGGGGTACGATATAAGATTATTAGAAATATATGAACTACTAAAGCGTGAAGAGAGAATAGAAATGAATCCTAAAAAATATAATTTATCTGTTGATTCTCTTGGACTTGATATTCATTTATTGAGTACTGATGAGTCTTTTATTTTCTCAAGATTTAATAATAAGATTGGTAAGTCTTCTATTATACCTCATGAACTAGGACATTCTTTTTTACATCAAGGTTCTAATAATATTTATACTTTTATAGCAAAGAATGGTTCATTATTTTCTGAAGCGTATTCTATATTTTTAGAAATGATATTTTATGATTATTTAAAGGATACTATGTATCATAAAAGTGCTTTTAAAGCAGAATATGCTAAGCTTGATTCTTTTTTAGCTATAACTGAGTATGTTCATTCTATAGTATTATTATTTGAGAATATGACTCTTAGGGATGGAAAATTATATTTATTTGATTCAATGGTTGCTGATACATATGCTGTTAAGTTAGTTCTTTCTAATATGCTTGCGATGTATTTAGTTGATTTATATAGAAATAATAGAAAACAATTTATAAAAGAGATTAATACTTTTTTTGAAATGTATAAATATGCTAGTGATGAAGAAAAGCTTAAACGTTTTAAGTTAGATGATATGGTTAGTGGTACTAATAGTGTATTGAATAGTTATATAAAACTTTATAGAAAATAAAAAAACATTGTCTTGAGTTTGACAATGTTTATTTTATTTTAGTTACTTGAATTACTTGATTTAGCTTGATTTTCATATTGTAGAATTAGTTTGTCGAATGCTTTTTCAAGTTCTGTATCTTCAAATTTCATACCATTTTTTTCTCTTAGAGCTTTTAATGCTTTTACTGAGTAACCAGATTCACTAGCTTTTTCTTTTCCGATTGTTGTTCTGATTTCTTTTGTTAATTCATCATTAAGTTCTGCTTTTTCGTCTTGACTAGTTCTGTATACGATATGATATCCATAACTTGATTTAACTGGTGAAGTAGAGTAACTACCGTCTTTTAGATTCTTTAATGCTTCAAATACTTCATCCGCATAGTCTCCAGTATTTATTTTACCAAGAGAACCACCTTTATCAGCAGTAGTTGAATCTTTAGAATATTCTTTAGCTAACGTAGAGAAGTCTTCTCCTTTTTTTAGCTTTTCAATAACTTTTTTAGCTTTGTCATATGCCTTTTGTTCAGCTTCTTTCTTTTCTTCTTCAGTTGCATCTTCTTTAGTATCTACTGTAATAAGAATATGACTTGCTTCAATATCACCAACAACTTCTTTTTCATAATATTGTTGAATTTGTTTTTCAGTTACTTCTTCTTCAGCATAATCTTGTGTCCATAAATCTCTTTTATAATTTAATGATAAGTAATCTCTAAATTCAGATTCACTTTTTATTCCATAATAATATTGTAAATATAAATCAAAGTCAGCATTTAGTTTTTTAGCGGCTTCTTTTGTTGATTTAACGGCTTGATTAACGTACGCTTTTTCTGAAGCATCAGTTTCATATTTTTCATTTAATAATTTAGTATCTATTAAATTCATTAGTTTTTCTGCTCCATAAGATTCTTTTAAGCTTTGATATAATTCTTCTGAACTAATTCCTCCTTCATTAAATGTTACGACTGCATTTTCACCATTTGTTAGTTTTACACTATTACAACCAGCAAGTAGGAATACACAAGCAAGTACTAAAAATGTTTTTTTCTTCATTTTTTTCAATATCCTCCTAACTCTTATTATGATAGCAAAAACATTTATAAAATACAAGTAATTAACATACACAAAAACTAGGAAATAACATACTATAAGAGTGTAAAGATAAAAAAGGAGGAATGTTTTATGAATACAGGATGCGGATGTGGATGTGGTAGAGGAAACGGAATTTCAGGAGCAGCATTTGCTTTAGTATTATTTATTCTATTAGTAATCATATTAGGTGCTTTTATCTAGTATAAGGAGGTGAACAGAATGGGTTGTTGTAATAATCAATCTAATATATTCTTTATAATTTTAATTTTATTCATCCTTTTAGCTATTATATTTGGTACTTGCACAGGATGGTAATTTTTTAAAAGAGGGAAACCTCTTTTTTTACTTGAATTGTTTTTTTTATATGATATAATATCTTTAGAATAGTAAGAGTGGGTGATAAAAATGAAACGTGCTTATAGAATTATTTTGAGTTTATTTTTATTTATAATTCCTTTTTTTGTGAGTGCAAGTGTTAGGGTTGTTTTTGATGATGCTAAGTGGGGAGCAAATACTTATATAACTGATTTTAAAAATTATAGGTGGTATATTGATTTAAATACTAAGAAGAAATATGGATATGATGGTAAAAATTTTAGTACTGTAAGTGGTTTTGATTATGGAGGACTTATTAATCAAAGCGAATATAATATTTCTATTAATAAGAATCAATCTTATTTAAAGACTCCTAGAAGTTATTGGACTTTGACTTCTAAAGATTCTAAATATTATGCTGTAGAAAATGGTAAGTTTAGCTTATTTGATAAAAATGCGAGTGTTGCTGGTGTTAGACCAACGGAATATATTGTTCATCAAACTGAAGTTAGCGGTCAAGGTAGTTATGTGGATCCTTGGGTATTTGTTAAACCTAGTTTCTATGTTGAAATTGAGTATTTTAATACAGTTATTGAACGTGATGGTAAGATAATTGCTGATGGTATTGCTCAATATGGAGATACTATTACATATAGTTTAAAACTTAAGAATAATGGTTTGAAAGATTCAGTTGTTAATACACGTGAAATAGCTATGGTAAGTCAAGTAAATAAAATAATAAAGATGTTACCTGAAACTTCAACTGTTAAGTTTGGTAATAGAAATTTAAGCTTAGCTGAAGCTAAAAAAGCAATTCAAGATTTATTTAGTGATAATGGATATACTTTTACAATAGTACCTGGTCAAGAAGTTGAAATAGTATTTAAGGTAGAAATAATTGGTAATGCTGGTGAAGTAGTTAATAGTCAAGTTCTTTATACAATGGATGGACTAGAAGCAGACCCAGGTAAATTAAATAAAATTGCTGTAGAAAAAACAGTTCAATATAATGAAGTAGCTGAAGTTGGTGTTAATGTAGTAATGGCACTAGATAACTCTGGTAGTATGAGCGGAACTAAAATGAATCAATTAAAAAAAGCTACTAAAGAATTTATAAATATAATGGTTGGACCTGACTCTAATACTAACAATAAAGTATGTATAGTTATAATGCCTTCATCAAATAGTGTTTCTGATAGTAGTATCAATACTTTTTGTTCTAAAGATTATTCTGATTATACAACTTTTACTAATAAAGTTATGGATGCATTGTTTGCATATGGTGGAACACCATTTACTAATACATTTAGAAAATCTGATACTATGTTACAAACCATGATTGATGAAAATAAATTAAATTCAAATTATGCATTATTCTTGTCAGATGGAGATAGCGATGAAGATTATTATGCAAATTATAGTTGGTGGTGGAGTGGTACTCCTAGGCCTTCAGAATACAAGGCACAAGCTTCAAGTATAAAAAATAAGAGTGTATTTTTCACTATAGGATTTGAAACTGGTACTAGTGCTTCAACAGCATTGAAAAATATAGCTACGACAAGTGCTGATTCTAATTATCCAGGAGACATGTGTCTATATTGTGCTAAAAATAAAAATTGTTCTAATAATACAAATTTATATGAGAAAGTTTGTTATCAAGATGCTACATCTAATAATATTTCTGAAATATTTAAAAATATAGCTAAGAAGATGAATGAAAAATCTAAGATAACTACTAAAGGAGTACTTGCTATATCAAGAAACTTAGATAAATCTAGAAATATAGTTATAGAAGTTACGCCTAACAATGGAAAAGGAACTCCATATGAAATTAAAAAAGGTTATACTGATGCTTTAAATGAAAGTTATATCATTAATAAAGGTAATAGATATGAAATAAATATTAAAAAATTCAAATCAGATGATAAAATAAGTGTTACATACTTTTTAGAGAAAAATTAATAATTTTTCTCTTTTTATTTTTGTAAAATAATGTTATTATATTAAATATGAAAGAGGTGTACTATGATAGATATTAAACTAATTAGGGAAAATAGAGAATTAGTAAAAGAAAACATTAAAAAGAAATTTCAGGATGAGAAACTATCGTTAGTAGATGATGTTTATAATTATGATATTGAATATAGAGAATGTAAATCTAAAGGTGATTTATTAAGAAGTGAAAAGAATAAGTTAAGTGCTTCAATTGGTGAATTAATGCGTGATAAGAAAATTCAGGAAGCAAATGAAATTAAAGTTAAAGTTAATGAAATGAGTAAAGAGATAGAAAATTTAGAAAAACGTGAAGAAGAACTTGAAGCTTTAATTAGAACTGATATGATGGTTATTCCTAATATGATTGCTCCTGATGTACCTATTGGTGAAGATGATAGTAAGAATGTTGAAGAGAAGAGATTTGGGGAACCTATTGTTCCTAATTATGAGATTCCATATCATTCAGATATAATGGCTACATTTAATGGACTTGATAAGGATGCAGCTGGTAGAGTAAGTGGAAATGGATTTTATTATTTAATGGGAGATATAGCTAGACTTCATTCTGCAGTACTTGCTTATGCTCGTGACTTTATGATTGATAAAGGATTTACTTATTGTATTCCACCATATATGATACATAGTACTGCTGTTGATGGTGTTATGTCATTTGCAGAAAAAGAAAATATGATGTATAAAATAGAGGGTGAAGACTTATATTTAATAGGTACTAGTGAACACTCTATGATTGCTAAATTCCAAGGCCAAATTTTAAAAGAAAGTGAATTACCAATTACTATGACTTCATATTCACCATGTTTTAGAAAAGAAGTTGGAGCTCATGGAATTGAAGAAAGAGGAGTATATAGAATACATCAATTTGAGAAACAGGAAATGATAGTTGTATGTAAACCTGAAGATAGTGAAAAATGGTATGATAAGATGTGGAATTATTCAGTAGAGTTATTTAGAACACTTAATATTCCAGTTAGAAAATTAGTTTGTTGTTCTGGAGATTTAGCTGATTTAAAATATAGATCTTGTGATATAGAAGCATGGAGTCCAAGACAACAAAAATACTTTGAAGTATGTTCTTGTTCAAATTTAACTGATGCTCAAGCACGTAGACTACAAATCAGATACAAAAAGGAAAATGGAGAAAAAGAATTTGCTCATACACTTAATAATACAGTTATTGCTCCACCTAGAATGTTAATAGCATTCTTAGAAAATAATTATAATGAAGATGGTAGTGTAAATGTACCAGAAGCATTAAGACCATACATGGGTGGTAAAGAAATATTAATACCAATTAAAAAATAAATAATTAAACCAAAGAAAATTTTAAAACTTTGGTTTTTTTTGTGTATAAAAAATAATTATATGATATGATGTATATATATATGATACTGGGGGAACTTATGAAAATAGATAGAAATCGTTTATGTGAAGATTTAAAAAAATTAAAAAAATATTATATGAGGAATCCATCTAAAGATTCATTAAGAGAAGATTATGCTAGTTTTTTAGATTTGACTGGCTTATATGAATCAATTACTGGTATAGAAGTAGAAGATGAAAATTTATTTTTAAGACCAGATAGAGTACAAAAATTTATAGATTCTAAAGCATATAGAAATTGTGATAGATTTTGTGATTATTTAGATGAATACTTATATACTTGGTATACACTTTTTGATAATTATTGTGATGAGTTAGAAAAAATGGAGTGTGTAGATGTTCCATTCTCATCATGTTTTAGAAGATATTCTGAGAAAGAATTTAAAGATATCTTACTTGGCTATTTTTCAACATTCGGTAATAAAGAATATAGAATAGTAAAAAGATATTTTGATGAAGGTAGAATACAGACTGGAATAGAGCTTGATGGTTTTGATGGGTTATATATTAGTAGTTCTATAATTAAGTCTGGATATATAATAACATCTTATCAAAAATTCGATACGAATACTCAAAGTGTTATAGCTCATGAACTTGGACATGCGTTAGATACTGAATTATTCATGTTTCCTCAGAATAAAAGAATGCCATTATTTAATGATGCATTTTTGGAAGTTCCATCTGCGTTTTTTGAGCTAGGATTATATGATTATTTACTTAGAAATAAAATTGATGTTGATGGAGCAAGAATACAAATTAATGATTTAGCTCTTAAGATAAGTGATAGTTTCTTTCCTATACATAGTCTTATGAAAGAAAAAGCTGATGGACAAACTACAAATATTGATTTGGAAGGTAATGTTCTATTAGATAGTGGAACGAAGGTTGAATTAAGAGATGAATTATTATATGGTCTTGGATATTATACAGCGTTTTGTATGCATAAATTAGCAGATGGAAATTATAAAGAGTTTATGAAAGACTTTTATAATTTTGTTATGTCTAGGGGAGAAGCTACACCAAGACAAGAAATAGAAGGTTTAGGTATAAATTTTGATGAATATGTAGAAGGTAAAATAGCAACTCCTAAAATAAAAGAAAATACTTTAGCATTAAAAAAGAGATTTAATTTATAAAAAGTGTTGACTTTTAGATAAAAAACCTTTAATATGATTATTAAATTTATATTTGAGGTAGTTTATGGAGAAGTATTTATGTTGCTGTATAATTAAATCTAATAATTATGTTAGATGTGTGACTAACAATATTTCTTTATGCTTATAAGTGATGACTTTTTGGTTGTCACTTTTTATTTATGGAGGTGAGTTATGAAAAGTACTACTATAGAAGAATTAATAGATTCTATTGAAAAATATAATCCTATGATTATACCTGATGTTTTAAGAGCGTATCAATATGCTAAAGAATTACATAGTGGTCAAGTACGTGAAAGTGGAGAAGAATATATTACTCACCCGATAACTGTGGCGTACATTTTATCAGAGATGAAAGCTGACAAAGATACTTTATGTGCTGCATTACTTCATGATACTATAGAAGATACTAATATAGAAAAAGAAGATATTGCAGGGTTATTTAATCCTACAGTAGCAGAATTAGTTGATGGTGTTACTAAGCTATCTAAAATGAGTTTTTCAAATAAACAAGATAGAAATTATGCTAATACAAGAAAAATAATAACAAGTGTTACTAAAGATGCTAGAGTTATATTAATAAAACTAGCTGATAGACTTCATAATATGAGAACGCTTGAATATAAAAAAGATTACAAACAAAAAGAAATATCTATGGAAACAATGGAAATATTTGTTCCATTAGCATATAACTTAGGTGTCTATCAACTTAAATGTGAATTAGAGGATTTATCGCTTAAGTATTTACTTCCGGATGAATATAAAAGAGTAAGTGATGAAGCTAATCAGTTACTATTAAGTAGTAAAAATATTCTTGAAGATATGGCTTATAAAATAAGTATTTTACTTAATAGAAATGATATTCCTAATGAAATAAAATTAAGAATAAGAAATATATATGGTATTTATAAAAAGAGGTATGATGGTCAAGATATTAAGAATATTCATGATTTATTTGCTCTTAAAGTTATAGTTGATGAAGTGAGTGATTGTTATACTTCTCTTGGATATATACATAGTTTATATAAACCAATTAATGGTAAATTTAAAGATTATATATGTAATCCTAAAACTAATATGTATCAATGTTTACATACTACTATGTTTGGACCTAATAATATGCTTGTACAAGCTCAAATAAGAACAATAGAAATGGATAAAATAGATAGTTATGGTGTAGCTTCTTATTGGGATATTGACGGTGAAAATGCTAGTAAGAGAATGTTAGAAGCAGTTGAAGAAAAAAGTCAATTCTTTAAATCTTTAGTTGAAATAAATGAGCAATATGAAGATAATAGATCATTTGTGGAACAAGTTAAAAAAGAATTATTTAGTGGTAATGTGTATGTTTATACTACTGAAGGGAAAGTACTTCAACTACCAGTTGGTTCTACTCCTATAGATTTTGCTTATAGACTTGATCCTATGAATGCTAGTCGTATGGCTCAAGCTATAGTAAATGATAGAAAAGTAGCAGATGATTATATACTTCAGAATAAAGATAGAGTAAGAATACTTATTGATAGAAAAGGTAATCCAAAGAAAGAATGGGAAGATAAAGTTAAAACTACTAGAGCTCTTGCTCTTATTAAGAAAGATTTATCATAAATCTTTCTTTTTATATATATAATTTATTATGAAAAAGTATTATAAATATATATTAGTTTCTATGTTTGTTTTATTTAGTTTTTATTATACTGATAAGATTATTACTATGAGTGAACATAATAATGTGATAATGAATAGTATAGTGGAATATGCATCTAATAATGATTATAAGTGTAGAGAAGGTGAAATTACTTCTGATGGTATAATTTTAGGACTTAGTGGTCTTAGTGTTAATAAGAACAAGAGTTATTCTAATATGAAGGGTATTGGGTTTAAAAAAGAGTTGATAGAGTATAATGATGAAGAGTGTATTCTTTCTAAAAGTAATAATTTAGATAAGTATATTATTAAAGGAAATAACTATTTAAATAATATTAGTATAGTAATAGATGTAAATGATGGTAAAAACTTCTTAAAAATGATGAAAATAGCTGATAATAAGGGATATACTTTGAATTTACTTTTTAATTATGAAATGTTAAATTCTAATATAGATAATATAAGTAATTATAGTAATGTTTTATTTAAAGGAAAGAATAAAGAGGATGTTAATAATTTTATGAAGATACTTCATGATGAATTTTATTGTACTAATAAAGATGGAGATATTATAGAGGTATGTAAAAATAAAAAATTAAGTAGTATAAATGTTATTAATTATATTGATAAAGATTTATTAATTAATACAAAAAAAATCCTTGATAAAGGTGTTATCATATTTATCAAGGAAAATGAATTTAATTTAAATGAATTATCTGCGACTTTAAATTATATAAAGAGTAGAGGATATAATATTGTTAGTATTAATGATTTATTACTTTAGTATGTATTGTTTACTATCATGTATTGTTTCTGGACTTATGATTAGTTCTCTATGTTGACCTTCTGACAAAGCATAGTAGTTTGCTACTTCTAAAGCATTTTCTACTATTCTTTTAATACCTCTTGCACCTATACCTAGTTTTTTAGCTTCTATAGCTATTTCTTCTATAGTTTTTTCATCGTATTTAAAGTCTATTCCAATAGATTCAAAGAACTTTTTATATAGTAATAATTGACTTTTATCTGATTCTTTTATGATTCTCATGTATTCATTAGTATCTAGACTATTCATAACTACTATATTATCATTTCTACCAACGAATTCTGGGAGTAATCCAAATTTCTTAAGTGTTTCATTATTGAATATTTCTTTGTTATCTTGTGATTCATCTTTAGGAGTAGTAAATCCAATACCTCTTTTAGTTCTTGAATATTCTTCTATTCCTGAGAATGCTCCTAAGAATGCAAATGTTAGTTTTGATGTATCAAATATTATTATTTCTTTGTCATCTGGTGATATTAATTGATATTTATGTCCTTCCATCATTTTAAGTAATGATTGTATGACAGCTGATGTGAATGTAGCATGATCTCCTTTAGATACTTTTTTATCTATTTCATCTACTACTACAATTCCTCTTTGTGCTCTTTCTATATCTTTACCTGAGTTTTCGTATAAATGAAGTAGCATTTCGCTTACATCTTTACCTTTATAGCTTGCTGCTGTATATTCTGTTGAGTCTTCTATGGTTATAGGTAGATTTGTCTTTTTACTTATTGTTCTAAATATTTCTGTTTTACCAACACCAGTAGGTCCACATACTAGCATGTTTGATTTCAAACTGGTATCTTGTAATCTTTGATTTTTTGCTACTGAAGTAGCTATTTTTTTAATTTGTTCATCTTGACATATTACTGTTTTACTTACTGATTTGTATAGTTCATCTGCGTATATTACTTTAGGTACTATTATGGTAGGAACTTTTGTTTTTTGTTTTTTGTCTAATTCTTTTTCTGTGATTGATATTTCTTCTTTAAGTCTTTTAACTTCTTTAGTATAATCGCTATTAACCATTTCTTCGAAGCCTTCATAACTATCTGGATTTATGCTTATTTGAGTTTCTAATCCATCATCTGATGCGAATGTTTCAACTGATGCTTCACCTGGAGTATATAACTGGAATAATAAGTGTTTATCATAATCTTCTATTTCGCGTTTTAATGTTTTTTTTAGTTTGTCTTTTTGTCCTTCTGATAAATTTTCTAAGTATGCTGGAAATGCATAAACATATTCTTCATCAAAATTATATATATCATCTATGAATGGATAATTAAATTTTTCTGAATCATCCATAAATATTCTATTTCCATCATAATTTATTTCTTTTCCATGAAGTATTTCTGATGGTTCATATGTATAACTTTCAACTTCATCGTTTGCTTTAACTCTTTTTCTTTTGTATATAAATACTAAAACTTCTTTTTCCATTATGTATCCCCCTAAAATGTGATTTAAATATTATTATAATGTATCAAATTATTGTAGTCAAGCGAGTAACTTGCCATTTTAATAAAAAAAATATATAATTATGGTATAAACACGAGTGGGATATTATGAAGAATGAGTTAAATAAATTTTTAAATTATTTAAAAAAGAATATTAAGGGTATTAATCGTAGTATCAATCTTATTAAAAAGAAATGCAATAAAAGTTCAATAGTATTGTTTTTTGATATGTGGTGGAGTTATGTAAGATATGGTGTTGACTACGATGAATATAGAATATTTGAGTTTTATTTATTACCTGGTTTTAAAAGAGATACTTATATGAGTAAGTGTAGACATCAAAACTTAGAAAATTATTTATGTGATGTTAAGCATTTAGTTATTTTAAATAATAGAATTAAATTTTATATTAAATTTAATGATTGCTTGAATAGAGAATACTATAATATTAAAGAACTTAGTTTTAAAGAATTTGAAGAGTTAGCGCTTAAAAAGAAAGAGCTTACTTGTAGAAGTAATAATCTTAAAGGAGAAAGTAATACATTAGTACTGAATGTTAAAGATTTTAGAAGTCCTGCATTTTTGCTTGATAAAGCTAAGAAAAACAATTTAAATATTGTTGAACCAAGTATAAAACAAAATAAATTATTTGATAGTATCAATCCATATAATATGAATACTGTTAGTATTGTTACGCTTTTATGTGGTAATAAAGTAGATATAGTTTCTTCTTATGTAAAATTTGGTATTGAAAAAGAATATAAGTATGATGTTAATTCCGTTAAGCATTTAACTGGTTTAGTTGATGTGAAGAGTGGGGTAATAAAACATAAACTTGTATATGGAGAAGATGAACTTTATAATGAACATCCAATTAGTAAAGTTAAGCTTGTTAATTTAGAAATACCTTTTTATGAAGAAATTAAAAAGATTGCTAAAGAATGTGCTAAGGAATTTGATGAATCACTTGAGATAGAATGGAATTTTGTAATATCAGATAAAAAAGTATATTTAATAAATGCTAATTTATGGGATGATTATATATTTGCTCAATTACCAATGTTTTCTAAGAATAAGATTGGTTTAATGCCTTATTATAGAGATAATGTTAAAAAGAGAAGAATTTAAATTATATTTTTAAATTTTTCTCTATTTTTTATTGTTGAATTTTTAAGTAAAGAGGATGCTCTTAGTATAGATGTTCCTCCAAACCTTTCAGTTATTTTGTCTATTGCTTTATGATATTCGTCTGTTTCAATTATGTTGTTTTCAAATAGACTTAGTTGTGTGCATCTTTTGTCATTTAGTCTAGAATACGCTATTGTTACTTTTCTAATTGGTAGATTCTCTACATTTTTATAATAGATGTATTGTAGAACTTCATATATTCTTTCAGGTATGTCTTCACTTTCATTTAAGAGAATTGTTTCTTTAAATCTTTTACATAAATCTCTTGAATAGTTAATACCTAAATATACTAGTTTAGTGGTTTTATTCATTCTTCTAAGTTTATTACTAAGCATGTCATTCATTTCTTTTACGATTAGTATTGCTTCATCTACAGTGTAGTCTCTATATAATATTTGACTCATACTTATAGATTTTTCTCTCTCACGCTCATTTAAATCTTTTATAGTAGTAAAATCTATTCCATTTGCTTTACACCATATATCATTACCAGCTACATTACCAAATCTTTTTATATAGAAATCTCTTGTGTAGTTGTTTATATCTTTTATTTTTTTAATCCCAAGATTGTTCAGTTTCTTTTCAGTTCTTTTTCCAATTCCCCAGACAGAGCTTAAAGGTTCTAAATTCTGTAGTTTTGTTTCTATATCATTATAGGTCCATTTAGCAATAAATTCTTTATTATGTTTTGCTTCTATGTCCATAGCAACTTTAGATAAGAATATATTTGGTCCGATACCACAAGTAGAAGTAAGACCTGTTTTATCTTTAATGGTTTTCATTATTGTTTTAGCAAGTTCTATGTCAGTCATTTTGTAATATTTTAAATAGTCTGTTACATCCATAAATACTTCATCAATAGAGTAGATGTGTATATCTTCTTCACTTATAAAACTCTTAAATATTTCTCTTACTTTATTACTATAAGTTTCATATAATTTCATTCTTGGTTTAGCAAATATAATTTTAATATTCTTAGGTAATTCAAAAACTCTACTTCTAGAATCTACTCCTTTACTTCTTAAATATGGAGTGACCGCTAAAGTCATAGCACCCTGTCCACGTGAAATGTCTGCGACCACTAAGGGAGTAGTGAATGGATCAAGCCCACGACTAACACATTCACAAGAAGCAAAGAAGCTTTTTAAATCTATACTCATTATTACTTTTTCTTTCATACAAACACCTTTTCGTAATAATTGTATCATATATATGTTTTATGTCAATATAAAAGAGCTATTATTTAGCTCTAGGTTTGAATTCTAATATTTTACATTCACTTCTTGGTTTTGGTTTCATATTTTTTAAGATTTGTGCTTGTCTTTCTCTAGAACTTTCGTAAAGTCTATCTTCATTTTTTAATGCTTCAATTATATGATCTATAGTTACATCTTCACTTTCGTTAAATGCTGCAATAGCATATGCTTCTTTTAATATATCTAATACTAATCTTGGATTACTTGCTCTATCTCTATAATCTCTAAAACTTGCATTTGTTGAATTAATTAACCAATCTATAATCATGTGTCTTTCAGTGTCACTTACGTTAAGTTTAGAATAACTAATTTTGTTATATGCGTTAATTAGATCATCTAGTACTTGATAAGTTGTGTTATAATCTGGTTCTTTTATTGCAACTTTTTTAAATCTTGTTTTAAATGCAGTGTTACTTTCTATATGTTCAGCATATTCTTCTTCAGTTGTAGCACCTATAACTCTTACACTTCCATAATCTAAATATGGTTTTAGTATTTCAGCTACTGTATTATCATTTCCTTCACTTTTACCACCAGATATAGCTTGGTGTATTTCATCTATAAATAAAATTATATTTTTGTCTTCACTTGCTTCTTCTAGAATCCTTTTCATTTTTTCTTCTAGAGTTCCTACATATTTAGTACCAGCTACCATAGTAGCAGTATCTATACTTATTATTCTTAAATTCTTTAAAGGAGCAGGTACATCACCATTTTTAATTCTATAAGCAAGACCTCTTACTAAAGCAGTTTTACCACAACCAGCTACACCAGTTATAATAATAGATTTATCTCTTTCAGGATATAAAAGTATTTTCATAATTCTATCTAATTCATTTTTTCTTCCAATAGAGGGGTCTTTTATATAAGACATATTTGTTAAATCTTTTCCATATTTATCAAGATTAGGTGTTTTACTATCCATACTATAAATAACTTCTTTATTGTCTTTATATTTCTCTGTTACATCTTCCATTTTATCACTTCCAAATAATTCTTCTCTTAATACTTTAAATGATTTTTCACATTTTTTATCTATATCATAAGTGGTAAATTTAATAGGTTTTTTACTTTCCTGTAATATACTTAATAATTCTTCAAAATTCTTTCTAGTAATTAATTTATCATTTATCTTAATTATTTCAGTGTTTCTTCCTAGAGTAATAATACCATCTTCAAATTGATATGTAGCTATATCTTGCTTTTTACCATTGTTTGAAAATAAATACATTCTTCCATCATCATATATGATATTAAATCTATCACTATGATATTCTTTGATACTTTCACTATGAGCAAGTTCTTCAATGTCTACTCCGAATTTATGAGCAAACTCTATAAATTTGTCTTCTCTATAAGTAGTGTATTCAAAGAAATCACTAGTATCAGTAAAATCATCTATATCATTAGTATCTCTTAATAAGTTAGATACTTTTTCATTATACATAGTCAACATATAATCAAATAATTGATATGGTTCAAGATCTGAATATTTAATATCTTTATCTTCTAAATAATAATCGTTTTTAATTTCTGATAATATTATTCTATAAATATCTTCTAAATTGTATGTAGTAAATTCTTCAGTTTCAAGAGCACTTCTAAGTTCAAAAGGAACTTTTTCATCTTCTAAATAGTGAAAACAATTATCAAAAGTAATTCCAAATCTTTCAAAAGTATCTTTCACAAATTCATCAGTTTTAAGACCAGCTAAGAAGAATGAAAAAGGTAATATTTCATCATCTTCAATATTATCTCCATTCTCATTAAAATATCTTAATAAAGAAAATACCATATCTAGATATTTTTTTGTTTCATCGTTGACACTTTCATATAAATCATAATTAGTCATTTGTTACCTCTTTGATTATTTATACTAACAAAAACATTTTATAATTTCAATAAAACATTTTAAATTTTGTTATATTTTGTTATAATTTAATTAATAATGGTGGTGAACTTATGTATATTTTGGGTATTTGTGATAATGGTGAAATATTAGAATTATTTAGTGTTATTAATACAATAATATTAATTATTAAAATTGTTGTTCCTATAATTCTTATAGTTTCTGGAATGTTAGCATTTATGAAAGCTATAAAGGTGGGAGATGAAGATTTACTTACGAAATCTAAGAAATCTTTAGTAAATATGTGTATAGCAGCAATATGTGTGTTTTTAGTTCCAACTCTTGTTAATGTTATAGTAAAGGTTTCAAGTACTGAAGAAAATAATTATATTGATTGTTTGAATAGTGCTACTCCTGAAAATATTGATAATGCATATTTGAAACAAACTGAGAGTTTATTAGCAAGGGCTGATGAGAATATGAGTTTAACTGATTATTATGCTGCTGTTGCTGCTGCTTCAAAGATAAAAGATAAAGATGTAAAAAAAGAATATATGGATAGGCTTGATGCGATGTATGAAATTATACAAGAAGAATTAAAGGCTGCTGAAGAAAGTAGTAAGTATGCTGGTACTGATGGTACTGGTGGGGGAAGCAGTTATGATACTAGTGGTACATCTAGTACTGATTTTCCTTATTATGCTCAATGTGATTCTAGATGGAGTGAAAAGAAATATATGGGAACTGACTTATGTCATGCAGGTTGTGGTTATACATCACTTGCGATGGTACTTAGTGGTTTAAAGAGAGATAGTAATATAACTCCATCAACTGTACATGATTATGTTTATGGACAAAAAATATCTAATAATACTGGTGGTGGAGCTATAACAGATGCTGCACTTGTTGATCAAAGAGTTGCTTCAAAATATGGAGTTACGATTCAAAAACTATTTGGTAGGAATGATAATGATGAGAGTTCTGCAACTCATCAAAAAGAATCATCTCTTATAACAAATGCGTTGAATCAAGGAAAACTAGTTGTACTTTTAATACCAGGGCACTATATAGCACTAGGTGGTAATGGAACTAATGTAGTTGTTCATGACCCGGCTAATAAGAATAATAATGGAACTTATACTATAGAACAAGTTTATAGTAAATATAAAGATTATAGTAAACGATGTTCAAGTCCAAAAAGTGGTAATAAAAAAAGTTGTGGATTTATATATGCTGTTGCTTATTCATAATACATTAAATTGAAGTTATTTAAAAAGTAGCTTCTTTTTTTATATAAAATAAATGCTAAATGAATTTTTGATTGAGTCACGTACGAACATCTTTTTGCTTGACTGGGGTGGGGGTACGTTTTATAATAAAATAGGTGATGATATGAAAGATAAAAAAATAATATTTGGAATAACTTTAGCATTTATATTCCTAGCTAGTGTAGGATTTTCATATGCATACTTTAGTAATTCGATAGTACAAAATGAAGTAAAAGATCAAGTAGTAGAAACTGGTACATTACAACTTACATATACCGATGGACCAGAGATAAATGTACAAAATATTAAACCAGGAAATACAATAAATAAAACAATAACTGTTAAAAATACCGGTTCTTTAGATGTTGAATATAATATTATATGGCAAGAATTAACAAATGAAATTATTAATGATGAAATGTTAATTGAAGGAACTTGTACTAGAATAAATGGCACAACTGAAGAAGTAGATGGAACTTGTGAAAATATAGTAAGTACTCCAATTAATAGTCTAAAGATTAAAAAAAGTATTTCTATTGAACCAAATATAATGCATAAATATGATTTAACTATTACTTTTAAAGATACAGGTGCTGATCAGAATTATAATCAGGGAAAGAAGTTTGGTGGAGTCTTAGGAGTGGAGAATGCTCCTGAAGTTGTTAATTGCACTTTTGATGGAGAAGTAACGCAAGGTGTTGAGTATGTAAATGGAATATATACGTATAGATATATGCAGGAAAAAAGTGATGCTAATACATCAACACTTACTGTTAATTGGAAAAACATGGATGATCTTGGTTGGGGAGTTGCCTTAACAAATCCATTATCTACTGAAGACGTTAGTACTAAAGATGTATGTACATATATTAATGATGTACCTGTTATATACATGGGAGGAATGTTTGCATTAAGTCAAGCTAGTAATATAGATTTATCTAGATTGAATACTTCTAATGTTATAAGTATATCTGGTATGTTTGGCTATTCTCAGGCAAGTACTTTAGATTTAAGTAATCTTGATACTTCAAATGTGACTGATATGAGTGGTTTATTTTATCATTCAAATGCTACTAGTATTAACTTAGAAGGACTAGACACCTCAAAAGTAATACAAATGTGGAGTATGTTTAGAAATACTTTGTTCACTACACTTGATTTAAGTAGTTTTGATACGAGTAATGTAATTAACATGTATGCTATGTTTTATAATTCTAAAGTAAAAACTATATATGCAAGTAATAATTTCATAACTGCTAATGTTACTAGTAGTACAGGTATGTTTGAGGAAGCAACTAATTTAGTTGGTGGAAATGGTACTAAATATAATAGTTCTTATGTTGATAAAACATACGCTAGAATAGATGGTGGAACCGATTTACCTGGATACTTTACTAAAAAGTAGTTAATCATAAAATAATTCTTGATACATACAATTTAATATGTTATAATACATTTGACAACGAAGAGTGGGCCTAAAACCCACTCTTTATATTGATATGATAAGGAGGTCTTATGGAAGAGAAGATTTATGATGCTGTTAGGGAACCACTTGAGAAAGAAAATATTAAATTAGTAGGTGTTCACTTTGGAGAAGAAGATGGTGAAAATACATTATTTGTAACTATTGAAAACTTTAATGGTGAACCAGTAGACACAAATTTATGTGTTAAAGCTACAAAAATAGTTGATCCAATTATTGATAGTCTAGACTTAGATTTAGAAAATTATGTACTAGATGTTGGAAGCAAAGGAGAAGATGAAAATGAGTAAGAAAGTTAAAGAAGAAGATGCAGCAGTAGCAAGTGCTCAAGAATTTAAAAAAGCATTAGAGTTTATAGTAAAAGAAAAAGGAATAGATGAAGATGTAGTTATTGAAGCTATGCAAACTGCTTTAAGTACTGCATATAAGAAAAATGAAAAAGCTGATTATAATAGTCGTGTATTAATAGATAGAAATACTGGAGAAATTAAAGTATTTAAAGTTACTACTATAGTAGATGATTACAAAGATGATGATGATGATATAGACCCAGAAACTGGAGAAGTTAAAGTAAGTCATGATTACTTAAATGAAATGACTATTAGCGAAGCTAAAGAAATAAATAGTGACTATCAAGTAGGCGATGAAATACTAGAAGAAGTTACTCCTAAAAACTTTGGTAGAGTAGCTATTTCAGTTGCTAAACAAGTAGTTCTTCAAAAGATTCGTGAAGCTGAACGTGAAAAAGTTATGGCTGATTTCGCTGATAAAGAAGATGAGTTAATGATAGGATTCCTTGCTATGGAAGATGCAAGAAACTATTATGTTGATTTAGGTAAAGCACGTGGTATACTTCCTAAAACTGAATTAATTCCAGGTGAAAAATTAACTATGGGAGACTCTATAAAAGTATATATTACTAAAATAGAAAGTACACCTAAGGGACCACTTATCTTGACATCAAGAAAGAACTATGGATTTGTTAAAAGATTATTTGAACATGAAATTCCTGAATTTAGTGATGGAACATTAGAACTTCGTGGAGTTGCTCGTGAAGCTGGTGTAAGAAGTAAAGTGGCTGTTGCTTCAACTAATCCAAAAGTAGATCCAATTGGAAGTTGTATTGGTGAAAAAGGAAGAAGAATTGCTAATATAATAAATGAACTTGGTGGTGAAAAAGTAGATTTAATAGCTTATTCTGATAATATGGAAGAATTTATTGCTAATGCATTAAGTCCAGCTAAAAACTTAAACGTAAGTATTACTGATGAAAAGAAAAAAGAAGCATTAGTAATAGCTGATGATGAAAATTTAAGTTTAGCAATTGGTAAGAAAGGAATTAATATTAAATTAGCTAGTAGACTTACTAAATATACAATTAATATTAAGACTTTAGCAGATATAAATGCTGAAATAAATAAATAATCATAAGGAGGGAAAACGTATGAAAGTTAAAAAGGTCCCTATGAGAATTTGTGTAATAACACATGAAAAATTAGAAAAAAGAGATTTACTTCGTGTAGTTAGAGACAATGAAGGAAATGTATTTGTAGACGAGACAGGTAAAGCTAATGGACGCGGAGCTTATGTTAAAAAAGATAAAGAAGTAATAGAAAAAGCTCGTAAATCAAAAGCACTTGAACGTCATTTAGAGGTTAAAATAGAAGATAATATTTATGATGAATTAATTAGTAAAATATAATTAAAGAAAAGGAGGAAATAAATATGAGTATAAAAGATTACGCTTTAGAATTAGGAGTAGATACTAAAACTGTTATTAGTAAGCTTAAAGAACTTGGCTTTAAATATAATAATGAAACAGATATTCTAGATGATGAAGCTATAATTATGTTGGATAATGAACTTAGTGCTGGAACAGAAGAAAATAATCTTACTGAGGAATTAGCAAGTAAGTTTGAATTAGAGGATAGAGCTGAAGAAGCTGCTCTTGCATACAACATAGAATTAGATGAAGAAGTTAAGGTTAAGGAAAAAATAAAGAAGAAAGATAATAACAAACAAAGTAATGATGATTTATCACAAAAGAAGAAAAATATTTATAAGAATAAATCAAAATTACAAAGTAATAAAGAAGAAGTTGAAAGTAACGTAGTTTTATATAAAGAAGGTATGAGTGTATCAGATTTAGCTACTGCGATTGGTGTTAGTGCATCAGATGTAGTTAAGAAGTTAATAGGTATGGGACTTATGATATCTTCAAATCAAGCTATTTCTTTTGATGATGCTAGTGTAGTAGTACTTGAATATAATAAAGAATTAGTTAAAGAAGAAACTACTGATATTACTAATTTTGAAGAATATGTAATAAATGATAAAGAAGAAGATTTACTTCCTAGACCTGCAGTTGTAACTATTATGGGTCATGTTGATCATGGTAAGACTACATTACTTGATTATATTCGTAATTCACATGTAGCTCAAGGTGAAGCTGGTGGTATTACTCAAGCAATAGGTGCATATCAAGTAGAAAGAAATGGTCGTAAGATTACATTTATAGATACTCCAGGACATGCTGCATTTACTGAAATGAGAGCAAGAGGAGCTAGTGTTACTGATATAGTAATTATTATAGTAGCTGCTGATGATGGAGTTATGCCTCAAACAAGAGAAGCAATTGATCATGCTAAAGCAGCAGGGGTACCAATTATAGTTGCAATTAATAAAATTGATAAACCACATACTAATATAGATAAGATAATGAGTGATATGAGTGAACTTAATCTTGTTCCTGAAGAATGGGGAGGAGACACAATATTCGTTCGTATGAGTGCTCAAACTGGTGAAGGTGTAGATTTACTTTTAGATAATATTAATGCTTTAAGTGAATTATTAGATTTAAAAGCAAATCCTAACAGATATGCTAGTGGTTCTGTTATAGAAGCTAGACTTGATAAGAATATTGGACCAGTTGTAACATTATTAATACAAAATGGTACTTTAAGACTTGGAGATCCTATTGTTGTTGGTACAAGCTATGGTAAAGTTCGTACATTAAAGGATGATACTGGACGTGAAATAGTAAGTGCTGAACCTAGTAAACCAGTTGAAGTTACTGGACTAGAAGACGTTCCAGTTGCTGGAGATAAATTTATGGCATTTGAAGGTGAAAAAGAAGCTCGTAGTGTTGCTATAAAGAGAAAAGAACATGAAAAGAGTAAGAGATTTGCTCATAAAGCATTAAGTTTAGATGAACTATTCGATCAAATTAAAGAAGGACGTAAAGAAATAAATATTGTTCTTAAGACTGATGTTAAGGGTAGCGAAGAAGCTGTTAAGAATGCTTTATTAAAGATACATGTAGATGGTGTTAAAATTAATGTTATTAGAAGTGGTGTAGGTACTATTACTGAAAGTGATGTTGTACTTGCTAATGCATCTAATGCAATTATTATAGGATTTAATGTTAGTCCTTCTAAAGCTACTAAAGAAACTGCTAAAAATTATGGTATTGAAATTAGACTTTATAATATTATTTATAAATTAGTAGAAGAAATAGAAGCTGCTATGAAAGGTATGCTTGATCCTGAATATGAAGAAGTAGTTATTGGAGAAGCTGAAGTAAGGCAATTATTCCATTTCTCTAAGGTTGGAAATATAGCCGGTTCTCATGTAACAAGTGGAGTTGTTAAAGTTGGAACTCCTTGTAGAATTATTCGTGATGGTATAGTAATAGCTACATCTAAGATTGCTACTCTTCAAAGAGAAAAAGATCAAGCTCATGAAGTTAAATCTGGATATGATTGTGGTATGACTATAGAATCATTCCCTGATATTAAAGAGGGAGATGTTATTGAAGCATTTGAGAATAGGGAAGTGAAGAGAATATGAGTTTAAAGGGTGAGAGAGTAGCTTCTGAAATGCAAAAAGAACTTGGTAATATTTTACTTCTTGAAGCTAAAGATGAAGACTTTAAGCATGTAACTATTACTGATTGTGATGTAACAAATGATTTAAGCTTTGCTAAAATATATTTTACAACTACAGATGATAGAGAAAAAGTAGAAAAAGACTTAAATAATGCAGCAGGATTCTTTAGAAGTTTACTTGCTGAGAGATTACAAATTAGACATACTCCAGAACTTAGATTTATATTTGATGAATCTATAGAGTATGGACAAAAAATTGAAAAAATTATTGAAAAGTTACATGAAGAAGAAAATAATAAATAATTAGGTGGGTTATGGATAAAATTAAGTATGTGAATTTATGTAATTGTATGACAAAATTTCTTATAATAGATTTTGTTCGTGAATATAGAGATGGTTTTATTCTTTCTAATTTCGCAAGTGATGTAACAGAAGGACAATTATGTTTAGTAAATGATGAAATAGTTGATGAAGGGGACTATGACTTAGATGGAAATTATCAAGTTAATTTTCAAGTTAAAAAGACACTTTATCCTATAGAATATTGTCCTTGTTGTGGAAAGAGAATAGAATACAAACCTATAATGGATAAGCCATATATGAGAGAATTAAAATAGCACTTTACATAAGTGTTATTTTTTCTTATTCAAATATTTACTGTGACTTGTAAATATGATATATTATTGTTAGTGAAACGCACCCCCTGAGGGCGCCATCACTTAAAAGTGTGAGGCCTAACGAGAGTTAGGCGTTTTTAATTGTAATTATAAGAATAACTAGAATTAAAAGTATTATTATGAAAATCAAAGATGCAATTAATACATTTTTCTTGTTCATATACATACCATCTCCTTATAAAAAAATAAAATTAAAAAAATAGTTAAATTAAATATATTGAGATGACGCCCTTAACGTTTCGATGAGTAATTTAACATATGTTAAAATTTATGTTAAAAAGGTAAAATAGAATTTTTGGTATATAAAACATACTTAAGATTCTTTTTTTTTCTAGGAGAAAATTAATGAATAGATGAATAAATTCTTTATAAAATTAAATTATATATCTTTTTAAAAATGTTTTAATTAGCGATAAAGTATGCTATTATAAATATAGAAGATAGTGATAATATGAAAATGGAAAAAGAAGAGAAAATAATGTTTGGTTTTGTTTTATTATTTATATTTATTGGCACTGTTGGCTTTACTTATGGATATTTTCGTGCTGAATTTGCATATAATTCTGATGAAGTAGAAGTAACTACTGGTACTTTGGAACTAAAATATAATGATGATAATCCTCTAATTTATAAAAATGGTTTTAAGCCAGGTGAAACTATCACTAAAACAGTTACTATAGAAAATACAGGGACATTAGATGCGGTGTATGATTTGATATGGAAAGAATATAATAATGAAATAACAAATGATGAACTTACTATTAGTGCTATATGTGATAGTATGAATTCTAATGATATAATGAGTGGAAGTTGTGCTAATATAGAAGAACAGCCTGTAAGTGAAGAAACAATTAAAAGTAAAGTTAGTATAAGTCCAGGTATAAAACATAGATATAATATTACGATAACATTTAAAAACTTAGATGAAAGCCAAAATTATAATCAAGGAAAGACATTTAGTGGTATTATCAATATTAAAGATAGTAACTACTGATGTTGACAAATAAAAGATATGGTTGTATAATCTACTTTATAAAACGAGGAACAAGAGGAGTAATATATACTAATTATTAGAGATGAAAAGTCATCGGGTGAAAGCTTTTCTTAAGATAGATATATGAAGGTAGCTTGGGAGTTAACTATTGAATAAAGTAAATAGTTACGTAGATATGCGTTAAATATATAGAGTATAAAATAAGGTGGTACCACGATAAATTCGTCCTTTGGTATTACCTTTTTATTTTGGAGGAAAAAAGTATGAATGAGATGAATGAAAACTTTGATGAGTTTGATAAGTATGTTATGGGTTTTGATTTTAATGAGAATATGATTGCATATAAATACAATCATTCATATAGAGTAATGCATCAATGTGATGAGATATCATATACATTAAATTTAGATGAAGAAGATAATTACTTAACTTGCTTAATTGGATTACTTCATGATTTTGGTAGATTTGAACAATGGACTAAATATAAATCATTTAGTGATGTTGAAACAGTTGATCATGGAGATTTAGGAGAAGAATTATTATTTAAAAAAGGCTTAATTAAGAACTTTAAACTTGATGATGAATTCTATGATATAGTTTCTAAAGCTATAAAATATCATAATAAATATGAATTACCTGATGATTTAACTGTACGTGAAAAGATGCATGCTAAGATAGTAAGAGATGCTGATAAATTAGATATTATATATGCTAATTCTACAATTAGACTTTTAGAACTTAAAGAAGATGATAGTGAAATAAGTGAAGAAGTAAAGAAAGAGTTTTATTTACATGAACCAGTTAAACGAGTCAATTGTAAAACTGTTAATGACAAAATAATATTCTTATTATCATTTGCTTTTGATTTATATTATGACTATAGTAGAGGTTTATTATTGGATAAAGGTTATTATAATAGAATATTTGAAAATATAAAAAATAAAGATAAATTTAAGCCTTATTTTGATGAGGTAGAAAAGTATTTAAGGGAGTGTGAAAATAATGCTTGATAAAAAATATAATCATAAAGAAGTTGAAAATGGAAAATATGAAATGTGGCTTAAAAGTCATTGTTTTGATGCAGGAGATAAGAGTAAAGATGCGTTTACTATAGTTATACCTCCACCTAATGTTACAGGTAATTTGCATTTAGGTCATGCACTTAATGGTAGTATTCAAGATGTTATTATTAGATATAAAAAGATGAAGGGTTTTGATACTTTATGGCTTCCAGGAATGGATCATGCAGCTATTGCGACTGAAGCTAAAGTAGTTAATAGACTTAAAGAAAACGGTATTAATAAGTATGAACTTGGTCGTGAAGGATTCTTAAAAGAATGTTGGAAATGGACTGATGAACATAGAAGTAATATTCATAAACAATGGGAAACTTTAGGACTTAGTGTGGACTATAGACGTGAGAGATTTACATTAGATGAAGGTCTTAATGATGCAGTTAATGAAGTATTTATTAGACTATATAATGAAGGACTAATATATCGTGGTGAAAAGATTATTAACTGGGATCCAGTAGCTAAGACAGCTCTTTCAAATGAAGAAGTTATTTATAAAGATGATCCAGGAGCTTTCTATCATATTAAATATTTTATTGAAGGAAGTGATAAATACTTAGATGTAGCTACTACAAGACCTGAAACTTTATTTGGAGATACTGCTGTTGCTGTTAACCCAAAAGACGAAAGATACAAAGATTTAATTGGTAAGAATGTAGTACTTCCAATTGTTAATAAATTAATTCCAATTATAGGTGATGAACATGCTGATCCTGAGTTTGGTACTGGATGTGTTAAGATTACACCAGCACATGATCCTAATGACTTTGAAGTAGGTGAAAGACATAATTTAGAGAGAATTCTAATTATGAATGAAGATGCTACAATGAATGAGAAAACTGGCAAATATAATGGAATGTCTCGTGAAAAATGTAGAGAAGAATTACTTAAAGATTTAGAGAGTCAAGATTTATTAATTAGTGTTGAAAAGATGACACATAGTGTAGGTCATTCTGAGAGAACTGATGCTGTAGTAGAGCCATACTTATCTAAACAATGGTTTGTTGATATGAGTGGCATGAGTAAAGACTTATTAGATGCTCAAAAGGGTGGAGACAATAAGATTAACTTTATACCTAAGAGATTTGAAAAAGTATTAAATCATTGGATGGAAGATTGTCATGACTGGTGTATTAGTCGTCAATTATGGTGGGGACACAGAATTCCTGCTTGGTATAAAGGTGAAGAAGTTAAAGTACAAAAAGAATGTCCTGGAGAAGGATGGATACAAGATGAAGATGTGTTAGATACTTGGTTTAGTAGTGCGTTATGGCCATTTAGTACTCTTGGTTGGCCAAATAAAACAGATGACTTAGAAAGATATTTCCCAACAGATGTACTTGTAACAGCATATGATATAATTTTCTTCTGGGTAGCTCGTATGGCATTTTCATCACTTAAACAAATGAATAGTCGTCCATTTAAAGATTGTATTATTCATGGACTTATTCGTGATAAACAAGGAAGAAAAATGTCTAAATCACTTGGTAATGGAATAGATCCAATGGATATGATAGATGAATATGGATGTGATGCATTAAGATTCTATTTAACAACTACTTCTGCAATGGGAATGGATATACGTTTTGATACTGACAAAGTAGCTTCTACTTGGAACTTTATTAATAAATTATGGAATGCATCAAGATTTGTACTTATGAAATTAGAAGGATTTAAGAAAGAAGATTATACACTAAAGAATTTAAATAATAGTGATAAGTGGATACTTACTAAACTTAATGAAACAATTAAAAAAGTAACTAAAACTATGGATAAATATGAATTTAATAATGCAGGAAGTGAGTTGTATTCATTTATATGGGATGACTTCTGTGATAAATATATAGAAATGTCTAAATTTAGTGAAAGTAATGAAACTAAGAGTACACTTTTATATACAATTACAGCTATAGTTAAAATGATGCATCCATTTATGCCATTTGTTACTGAAGAAATATATAGTAATTTTGAAATAAAAGAAAATGATATACTTCTTATGACTGAATATCCAAGTTATGATAAAAAACTAGTATTTAAAAGTGAAACTAAAGAAATAGATGAAATGCTTGAATATGTAACACTATTTAGAAATAAAAAGACTGAAAGTAAGATAACAAGTGAATTTGAAGTAATTGATTATAATAATAATGAACTATTAAATAAGATGCTTAAACTTACTGATAAAATAGTTAATGAAAGTAAATATAAAGATAAACTTACTATAGAATTATATAACTATAAGTTTGATCTATTCTTTGATAACTCTAAAAATAATGAAGAAGAAGAATTAAAGAGAAAAGAAGAAATAGAAAAGTTAGAAGCATCTATTAGTCGTCGTAAGAAATTACTTTCAAATGAAAATTATGTTAATAAAGCGCCTGAAGCTATAGTTAATAAAGAAAGAGAAGACTTAGAAAAAGAAGAAAAGAGACTAGAAATTCTTAAAAAGAACTAGTTTCTTTTTTTTTTGTATTATTGTATAATTATCTTGGTGAGGTTTATGGATAATCCTATAGAATTTAAAAGTGCTAAAGAATTATATGATAGAGTACTTCCTGCGTTATATTCTAAAGTTAAAGAACTAAGAAATCTTGGTTTTAAATATGTAACAGAAAAAGATGTATGGAATTATTTAGTTAATAGTACTTGGAAAACTAAAAGAAATTTACAACTTCATGATCTTATAAGTGATATACTCTATGCTGATAATTATAAAGTTAATGATTATGTCATGGAAAAGATGAAAAAATTAAAAACAAAAGATGATAATGTTGATGAGGAGATGCTTTAATGAAGAAAATAATTAAACCAATTAGTATATTGGTAATACTTGTTGTTGGATGTTTGCTACTTATAAAACCAACACTTAAGTCTATCCATTATGGAATAGATTTACAAGGTGGATTTGAAATTCTTTATAATATTGAACCACTTAATAAGAATGATGAGTTAACACAAGATGATTTAGACAAAACTTATAAAGCTATAGTTGATAGAATTGATAGTTTAGGAGTAAGTGAACCAGTTATAAGTTTTGAAGGAGATAACTTAATTAGAATACAACTTCCAGGTGTATCTAGCGAAGAAGAAGCAAGACAAAGAATTAGTACGACTGCTGTACTATCATTTAGAGATGTAAATGATAACTTACTTATGACAAGTGAAATTCTTGGACATAATGGTGCTTCTTTAAGTCAAAATAGTAAGACTTTTCAATATCAAGTTAAATTAGATATTAAAGATACTGCTAAGTTTTATGATGTAACAAATTCTTTATCAAAAAGAAGTAATGGTGAGAATTTAATGATTACTTGGCTTGACTTTACTGAAGGATTAGATTCATATAATAATGAAAAAGAAACTTGTGGTAAAGATGCAAGTATGAAGTGTATTAGTGCTGCTAGTGTTAATGAAGGACTTAATAGTAGTGAAGTAGTTATTGAAGGAAACTTTACTAAAGAAGAAGCACAAGCATTAGTTGATTTAATAAATAGTGGTAGTCTTCCTACTAAATTAACTGAAGAAGCTACACCTAAGAGTGTTTCACCTTCATTTGGTAGTGAAACTATTACTAAGACTGGTATAGCTGGAATTATTACATTTGTAGTAGTATCACTTGTATTAATATTTAAATATAGATTTAGTGGAGTTATAGGTAGTGTATGTTTACTTTTATATTCAGTACTTGTATTTTTAATATTTAATGCAGTAGGTGGAGTACTTACATTAACTGGTATAGCTGCTTTAGTACTTGGTATAGGTATGGCAGTAGACTCTATAATAATATCTAATGATAGAATTAAAGATGAACTTAGAAAAGGTAATAAATTAGTAGCTGGATATAATGAAGCAAATAAGAGTAGTTTAGTAGCTATAATAGATGCTAATATTACTACATTAATAGCTGGTATAGTTCTTTACTTATTTGGTGAAAGTAGTGTTAAAGGATTTGCTACTATGTTAATAATTACTATATTTGTAACAGTATTTACGACAGTAATTTTATATCGTATAATACAAGGAATGTTTGTTAAGAGTAAAGCATTCGTTGGAAAAGAAAAATTATTTGTAGGTAAAATAAATAATGTACATAATCTTGATTATGTTAAATTTGCTAGTAAACCAATAATGGCTGCAATAGCAATAATAGCAATAGGAATTGCTTTTGCATTAGTACGTGGATTTAACTTTGGAGTAGACTTTACTGGTGGAACTAATATTAATTTATCTTCTAATAGTGATTTAGACTTTGATAAATTAACTACTATGTTAAAAGATTATGATGTAAGAGGATATGATTATTACGTTGGTGGTAAGACAGAAGGTTATATCAAACTAAATGATATTCTTAGTGATGAAGATACAACAAAAGTTAAAAAAGAATTAAAAGATATGGGAATAGAGACATCTATGAGTGAGATTAGTACACTTGTTACTAATAACTTAACTAAGAATGCTATCAAATCATTAATTTATTCATTAATAGCAATAATTATATATGTAGCTATACGTTTTAACTTTAATTATGCGGTAAGTGGAATTCTTATGTTATGTCATGATGTATTAATAATACTTTCTATGTTTGCTATATTTAATATACCAGTAGACTTTATTATAGTAGCATCTCTACTTACAATAATAGGTTACTCAATAAATGATACAATAGTTGTATTTGATAGAATAAGAGAAAATAGAAAGAAACTATATAGAAATAAAAAGATACTTACAGATGAAGAGATGAATAAACTTGTTAATAATTCTTCTAATGAAACTATGTCTAGAAATGTATGGACTAGTATTACTACAATGGCTGCAGTAGTTATATTGTTATGTGTAGGGCTTAATGATATTTACACATTTAACGTATCAATATTAATAGGATTAGTAGCTGGTAGTATATCATCATTATTAATAGGTCCTAGAGTATGGATGGCTCTTGAAAAGAGAAGTCAAAATAGACCAGATGATGATGAAGATGATGAAGTAGAAGAATTAAAAATAAAAGGTATTAATATTTAAAAGGGAAGTGAAAACCATTAAAGATCATAGTTATGAAGAATTAGTTGATGTTTTAAAAACTTATATGGCTCCTGAATATATAGAGTTTATAAATAAGTATTATGAACAAGCTAAGATAGTTTATGCTGGAATGAAAAGAGAAACTGGTGAAGACTATATATATCATCCAATAAATGTAGCATATATCTTAGCAGACTTAAAGATGGACCCAGTAACTATTGCATGTGCATTAATACATGAAGCAATAACACTAGGTAAAATGACTTATGAAGAAGTAGAAGAAATGTTTGGAACAGAAAGTGCTAATATAGTAAATTCTATTACAAAGATAAGTAATCTTAAACAAACATTTAAAATTAATAATCCAGAAAAATATAGAAGAATAATAGTAGGACTTTCTGAAAATCCAGCAACACTATTTATTAAGTTTGCTGATAGACTTCATAATCTTAGAACATTAAAAGTTCATGATAAAGAACATCAAAAATATATAATAGATGAAACACAAAATATATATATACCAATAGCTCATAGACTTGGTATGAAAAAGATGAAAAGTGAAATGGAAGACTTATGTCTTCAATATAGTGAAGCTGAACAATATAATAAAGTACTTGATAGAATAAATGCTGATAAAGTAGAACTTGAGAAAAGTCTTGCTAAAATGAAGTATGAAATAATGCAACTTCTAGAACATCATAATATAAAATATGAAATACTTAGTCGTGTTAAGAGTGTTCGTGGTATATATAATAAACTTAAAAATGGTAAGAGATGGGAAGATATATATGATTTACTTGGACTTAGAGTTTTAGTAGATACAGTAGAAGACTGTTATAGAGTAATAGGACTTGTACAAAGTAGATATCAACCAGTACCAAATAGATTTAAAGATTATATAGCTAATCCTAAACCAAATCTATATCAAAGTTTACATACTACAGTTTATGGAGAAGATAAAAGAATATATGAAGTACAAGTACGTACTCATGAAATGGATGAAATAGCTGAAAAAGGTGTTGCTTCTCACTGGAGTTATAAAGAAAAGATAGATGGAAGTGTTAAGAATAATTTAGATCATATTTTAGAACAATTCCGTGTACTTGTAGAAGTAAATGATATAGAACAAAATATGGAGTTTTTCGGTAACATAAAAGAAGAACTTAAAAGAAATGAAATATATGTATATACTCCTAAAGGAGATATTATAGAGTTACCTGCTGGTGCTACACCAATAGATTTTGCATATAAGATACATAGTGAAGTAGGTAATACTACAACTGGTGCTTTAGTAAACTCAAAAATGGTAAAGTTAGATCATGAACTTAAAGATGGTGATATGGTAGAACTTATTACTCAAAAAGGACATGCTCCATCTAAAGGATGGTTAAAAATAGTTAAAACTGAAGCAGCTAAATCAAGAATTAAATCATATTTCTATAAAAAAGAAAGAGAAAAATATATAGCTCTTGGACATGAGATGCTATCAAATGAGTGTAAGAAAAAGAATGTTGATATTAATGATATAATAACAGATGAGAATGTAGAAAAATTAAATAATAGTCTTGGTACTAAAGATTTGGATGATATATATTTTTCAATAGCTACACTTAAGTATTTACCATCTTCTATACTAAGTCGTCTTGAAGTACATGAACCTAAAAAGAAAGTTCTAACTTTAAGTAAGAAAGATAGTAAGGGTGGTAGTGGTATATTAATAGCAGGTTCTAATGATATATTATGTAGTCTTGCTACTTGTTGTAATCCAGTGTATGGAGAAGATATAGTTGGATATATTACTCGTGGATATGGAGTTAAAATACACTCTAAGAATTGTCCTAATATAGATTTAAATAGTGAAAGAATAATAGATGCAGAGTGGGAAAATAATACTGATAATAGATATACTGCTAAATTAAAAGTATATATTGATGATGTGTCAGATATTTTACTTAAGATAATTACACTTTCTACTAAAGATTCTATAATAGTAGATTCAATAAATCTAATAAATAGAAATAAAGAATTATTTTATGATATAAGTTGTAGAGTTAAAAATATAAATGATTTACACTTATTTATTGATGAAGTAAAAGCAATAAATAGTGTTACAAAAGTAGAGAGGGTATTTATATGAGAGTAATATTACAAAGAAGTAAAGAGAGTAAAGTAACAATAGATGGTAAAGTAAATGGTAAGATTGATAAAGGTTATGTAGCACTTGTTGGTTTTACTGATGGAGATAATACTGAAATAGTAGATAAAATGATTAAGAAAATAGTAAACTTAAGAGTATTTGAAGACGAAAATGAAAAGATGAACTTAAGTATTCAAGACATAAGTGGAAGTATTCTTAGTATTAGTCAGTTTACTTTATATGCAGATGCAAAGAAGGGAAATAGACCTAGTTTCATAAATGCTATGAATCCTACTGAAGCATCTAAGTTATATGATATTTTCAATCAAAAATTAAGTGAAATAATACACACGGAAACAGGTATATTCGGGGCTGATATGAAAGTTGAGATATATAATGATGGACCTGTTACTATAGTATTAGATAGTGATGAATTATTTAAATAAGAGGAGTTAAAATGGAAATAATAGTAGAAGGAAAAGGGGTAGAATATTTTACACCTGATCAAGTAGTATTGAATATTGAATTTCATACTAAAGGATTAAGTTATGAAGAAGCACTAAGTGAAGGAGTTAAAAATGTACAAAACTTCGTAAGTGAATTATTACTTAGAAATGGTTTTAATAATGAAGATATGAAAACAAGAAGTTTTGTAGTTAGAGAAGATAAAAAATATAATGAATCTACAAGGACATATATATTTGATGGATATTTATTTAATCAAAGTGCAACTATAAAATTTGATTATGATAAAGAGAGACTAGCTAAAATAATGAATGATTTATCTAAATTAGATAATGCACCTACTTGTAGAATTAACTTTGGTCTTAAAAATGAAAAAGATGCTAAGAGAAGAATAGTTGCTAAAGCATATAGAGATGCAGAACTTCAAGCACAAGCTATTGCTGATGCAGCAGGTAAAACATTAAAACAATGTGCTAAAGTAGATTTTAAGCCATTTACTACTGAGTATGTTTCACAGACTACTTTTGGAAGTGATATGATGTATTCTAAAGCAGCTAGACTTAATGATAATGCAGCTCGTATAGTAAATACATTTAATCCTGAAGATATAGAATTAACAGAAATATTATATTGTTTATGGTTAGCTGAATAGTGAGGTAACGAAAGTTATCTCTTTTTATTGTGTTAAAGAATCAAGGTTATTATAATTGTCTATAGTAGGAGAGTAGAGTATGAAAGATAAAAAAAATAATATTTGGAATTGCTTTAGCCTTTGTATTTCTAGCTAGTTTTGTTTTTTCTTATGCATATTTTAGTAATGCAATTACTAATAAAGATGTAAAAGATCAAGTGGTTGAAACAGGTTCACTTAGTTTAAGATATGTAGATGGTGCTGAAATAGTAATACAAAATATTAAGCCAGATGATACTTTTACTAAGACTATTTATGTTGCTAATACTGGAACACTTGATGCTATGTATAATCTTATATGGCAAGAACTAACAAATGAAATTATAAAAAATGAAATGTTAATTAAAGGAACTTGTACTAGAATTAATGGTACTACTAAAGAAATAGATGGTACATGTGAAGGAGTAGATAGCATTATTATTTCAAATGAAAATATAAAAAGAAAAGTAACTATTGAACCTAATATAGTTCATAAATACGATCTAACTATAACATTTAAAGAAACAAATACAGATCAAAATTATAATCAAGGTAAAAACTTTAATGGAGTTATTGGTATTAAAGAAACACCTCGATTTGAAAAAGATAGTTGGGATACAATTTCAAATAATGTTAAAAATGGTAATATATCTATATATAAAGTAGGTGATACTAGAGAGGTAGATTTGGGTGATTTTGGCAAACATATTGTTAGGCTTTCAAATAATACGACGTCAGAAGAGTGTTCTACGAAAGGATTTTCACAAACAGCATGTGGATTTGTAGTTGAATTTGAGGATATAATTACAACACATATTATGAATCCAAATGGTGAATATGATGGAAAAACATATAATTATGGATGGAATTTTGGTGGATGGCCTGGAAGTAATTTATATAGTTATTTGCAAAATGATATATATGAGCAATTTCCTACTGATTTAAAAAATATTATTATAGATACAAGGGTAATATCAAACTATGGTAGTTCTGATGAATCTAATTATACGACAGATGATAAACTTTATTTATTGTCACCTACAGAAATATATGCTGGATGGGAGGATGTAATTTATCATGATTATGATACTTCAAGTGATTTTACAAGACTATTAGATTATTACAATAATTTAGGAATAACAACAAAAAGTTATACAAAAGCCTTTAAGAGATATAATTCAGTAAAAACAGCATGGTGGCTTCGCTCGGCTCATTCTTATGACTACTATGATTTCTATACTGTTATTAGAAGTGGTGATTTGAGCGATGCTAGTGCTTATGGCATCTGTGTTATTTCACCTGCATTTAGAATAGGATAATATAAAAAGTATATACATTTAATACGTATATACTTTTATTGTTTTTTTTTAAGTTTTTTTACTTCTTTTGATTCTTCAATTTTGATTGGTTCTGGAGGTAGTGAGGCTACTTCCTTTTGTTTAGTACCACATGAGAATATCATAGATGCTGCTAGAAGAATAGAAGTTACTTCTCTTGTTCTTTTATTCATATTGTCTCCTTAAATTAATAATACATTTTAAGTAATTAAATGTCAATTTTGTTTGCGTTTTTGTGTAAATGTATTATAATAAATTGTATGGAAAGAAAAGATGTAAAACTTGAAGATGTTAGCCCTATGATGAGGGAATACCTTAAAACTAAAAGTGAATATGAAGGTATAATTTTATTTTATAGATTAGGTGATTTCTATGAAATGTTTTTTGATGATGCGATAACTGCGAGTCATGAATTAGAACTTACTTTAACTGGTAAACAATGTGGACTAAGTGAAAGAGTTCCAATGTGTGGTGTGCCTCATCATGCTTTAAACGTGTACTTAGAAAAACTGATTGAAAAAGGATATAAAGTAGCTATATGTGAACAAATGGAAGACCCTAAGACAGTAAAAGGTATAGTTAAAAGAGAAGTAATACAAATAGTAAGTGCTGGTACATTAACTAGTACTGAAATAGTAAATGAGAAAGATTTTAACTATATAGCTAGTGTAACTGATTACAATTATATCTATGCACTTAGTTATGCTGATTTACTTAGTGGTAAAGTATATACTACGTTTGTAGAAAAGAATAGAGAAAAGATAATAAGTCATATAGTAAATTTAAATATAAAAGAAATAGTTGTTCATGATAACTTCGATGTAGATTTAATACATAGACTTAAAACTAACTATAATATATTTATATCTTATTATAATGATGAAAGTTTATATAAGAAAGATATATTTGGAAGAGTTACAGATTCTAAACTAATAAATAATACATCATTACTTTTAAATTATTTAACAAACTCTTTAAAGCAAGATTTAAGCCATATACAAGAAGTAGAAGTAATAGATAGTGGTTTATTCTTAGAACTTGATAAAGAATGTATTAAGAACTTAGAATTGGTTGAAACTATAAGAAATAAAGATAGACAAAATAGTTTACTTGGATTTATGGATAAAACTAAGACTGCGATGGGTAGTAGACTTTTGAAGAGTTATTTGATAAGTCCTAGTATTAATAAAGATGAAATCTTAAGAAGACAAAATCTAACAGAGAAATTAATAAATGAATTCTTACTTAAGAGTGAGTTAAAGTCATTCTTATATGAAATATATGATTTAGAGAGACTTACTGGTAAAGTAGTATGTTCTAATTTGAATGCTCGTGATTTATTACAGTTAAAAACAAGTATTAAAGTAATACCTGATATAAATAATATTCTTAAGTCTTTAGGTGAACCATTACTTGAGACTTTTGATGACTTATATAATTTACTTGAGAACTCTATTAAGGAAGACGTGCCACTTACTATTAAAGAAGGAAATATTATTAAAGATGGATTTAATAGTGAGATAGATGAGTTACGTAGTATTAAGAGTGGTGGTAAAGACTTTATATCTAAGTTTGAAATGGAAGAAAAAGAAAGAACTGGTATAAAGGGTTTAAAAATTGGATTTAATAAAGTATTTGGTTATTATATAGAAGTACCTAAAGGACAAGTAAGTCAAGTAAAACCTGAGTTTCAATATGATAGAAAACAAACTATATCTAATTGTGAACGTTATATAACACCATTATTAAAAGAAAAAGAAAATTTAATACTTAATGCCGAAGAGAGACTTAATAGTTTAGAATATGATGTATTTTGTAATATTAAAGAAGAAGTTAAGAAGTATATTAGTGCTCTTCAAAGAGTATCTAATTATATAGCATATTATGATGTTATGCAGTCTTATGCGACTGTAGCAGAAGAATCTAATTTTGTAAAACCAACTATTAATGATGAAGGTATTGTTGAGATAACCTGCGGCCGTCATCCAGTTGTTGAAAGTGTTATAGATGGAGAATATATTGATAATGATGTTATACTTGATAGTAATACTAATATACTTATAATAACTGGACCTAACATGAGTGGTAAAAGTACTTATATGAGAGAATTTGGTATCATAGCTATACTTAATCAGATAGGTTCTTATGTACCAGCTAGTAAGTGTAATCTTCCAATATTTGATAAGATATTCACTCGTATTGGAGCTAGTGATGACTTAGTAGGTGGAGAGAGTACATTCATGGTTGAAATGAAAGAGAGTGCCTATGCATTATTAAATGCAACTTCTAAGAGCTTAATATTATTTGATGAGTTAGGGCGTGGTACTAGTACATATGATGGTATGAGTTTAGCAGGGGCAATAATTGATTACATAGCAACTAAAGTTAAATGTAAGACTTTATTTTCAACACATTATCATGAACTTACTGATATGGAAAGTAAACTTCCTGGTATAAGAAATGTGCACGTATCAATAGATGAAACAGATGGAGATATTACATTCCTTCATAAAGTTATGGATGGTCCAGTTGATAAGAGTTATGGTATAAATGTAGCAAAACTTGCTAACTTACCAATTAGTGTTATAGATAAAGCTCAAGAATTATTAGAAGAATATGAAAAGAATGATAATAGACCTCGTAAGAGAGTTACTCAATTTCAACTTGATTTAAATACTAAAAATGATGACTTAAGAGATTATATTAAAACAATAAATCCATTAGAAATAACTCCAATAGAAGCAATAGTGATACTTGATAAAATTAAAAGGATGAGTGATGAATAATGAACGAAATAAAAAATAAAGAAATAATAGAATCAACTGTTAGAACATGGATGAGTGATGAAAATGTTACTGTTGATGATGCTGTTAAAGAGGGAGAAGAGTTAACTAAAATAAAAGTAGCTATAATGGTTAATATGCTTGAAGAAGCTAAAAGATTAGAAAGAGATAGAAAAAGTACATTAAAAGATTTATATGCTAATAAAATAGTGTTTGAATTACTTGGTATGATAAGTTCAATTAACCAAACTAATATAGATAACAATGAACTTAAAAGTCTTATTTCATTATTAAAAAAAGATATAGAAGAACTTAAAAAAGATAAGAAAACCATAATAGAAGTTAAAAAAGCTATTATGAGACTTATAGATGCTGGTACATTACAGTGTAATAGTAGAATAAACTTATTACTTCAATTACTTGATGATAAGAGAGTTTCTATTATAGAATATTATAATCATGAAATGACTATGGCTAAATGTAGTAGTTCTGGTATAACATATATATCAAATAAAGACGTAGAAGATAAAACAGAAGAAATAAATAAAAATATAAAAACCTTAAAATTATCTTTAGGAATGAAGGAGGAATAATTATGGATTATGGTATATCTGCGATTTTACTTGAAGAATCAAAAAAGAAAAATAAAATGGCAACTGATGGTATTAACAAAGCAAAATTATCTTTATTAAAACTTAGAGTTTCTTCATTATTTAATTCAAATGTTAGAATGCAAAAGGATGTTATAAAAAGAGTTACTGATGAAGCAAATAGAAATCTTAAAATTTTAAAATTAGATAGAGAGAACTTAGATTATTTAGGTAGTGTGTTATCTTCATATGATTTTGATGATAATTTTATTGATTTAATAACTACTATTGGTATTAAAGATGAAGAATTATTTAAAAGATTTTGTAAACTATTTGAATCAACATTATTTATAAATAGAGGTATTAGATATATGCCAAACGTACCAGAAGATGCTTGCGAAAATGCTGATAAATTAATAGATGATAAAATGAAACTTATTAGAGAATTAAATGGTAAAGCATAGATTATTCTATGTTTTATTTTGGATTATATTGTGGTAAAATAAAAATAGAGGTGAATATATGAAAAATAATAAAGGTTTTACTTTAGTAGAGTTACTTGCTGTTATAGCGATTTTATCTATTTTAACTATTATTGCTGTTCCTAATGCTATTAAGATATATAATGAAGCAGTAATTAAAGAGATGCAAGTACAAGAGGGAGAAGTAAAAAATGCTGCTAATATATATTTAACTGATCATTGTTTAGATCCTATTCCTGGATTTACTTGTCCTGCTACTATGACTGAGGATAATTTTGTTTGTCTTAGTGATTTGCAAGAAGGAAAAGATAATTATATAGGAAAAGTATTATATAAGAAAAAGAATTGTGATGGTGTAATTGTTTATAATGAAGGTGATGTGTATGAAAATGGTAATACATATTTATTCTGTGATTATGATGAAGATAAATTTAATTATGCTACTAATATGGATTTTTATGTAACTAAGTATGCAAGTTGTTTTACTAATGGTCCTAAACCAACTAAAGATGTTAATGAAGAAGAATCTCAATTAACGCCAATTGAACCAACTGACCCAACAACTCTTACTGAAGAAACTGACTCTTGAAAGAAAGAAATTACTATTTCTTATGAAGCTGGTTTTGATAATTGTGTATTAGGTAGAGAGTATTACTATTTAGATTATTATTTTAACTGTAGTAATGTAAGTCAATATGTTATTATTAATGTAAATGGAACATCTTATAATATTAAAGACGCTTTAAATAATGGGATTGTTACTATGGATGAGTTAATAGCTGCAGGTTTTACTCCTTCTAAAGCTACTCAAACAGAGTAGATAATTAGGTAAACTTTTATGTTTACTTTTTATTTATTTTTTACTAATAGTGAATAGTTATTATTGATTTATTTGTATCAAATATTATATAATTAATTTATCGATGGAGGAAAAATGATAGACGAGAATGAAATTAAAAATAAGATGAATAAGGTTATTGAATCTTTAGAAAGTAGATTTACTACTATTAGAGCTGGTAGAGCAAATCCAAATATATTACATGGTATTATGGTAGATTATTATGGAGTTCCAACACCAATTCAATCACTAGCAACTGTTTCTATTCCAGAAGCACGTGTTCTTTCAATCAAACCTTTTGATAAATCATCTTTAAAAAATATAGAAAAGGCAATATATGAAGCTAATTTAGGTATTGCTCCTACTAATAATGGAGAAGTAATTATGCTAACAGTTCCAGAACTTACTGGTGAAACTAGACGTAATTATGTTAAACAAGCATCAGTTATGGCTGAAGAAGCTAAAGTAGCTCTTAGAAATATTAGACAAGATGAAAATAATAAAATTAAAAAGAATGAAGAATTAAGAGAAGATGAAAGAGATATGTGTCTTGAGATAGTTCAAGAAATGATAGATAAATTCAATAAAATAGTTGATGAAAAATTTAAAGAAAAAGAAATTGAACTTACTAGTATTTAGTAAGTTTTTTTGTTATAATTAACTTGATAATAGAAAGTGTGGCGATATAAATGTACACTATTGATAAAGTAGAAACATCTTATAACAAATTTATACGTTATTTAAAAGGACATATAGAAATTTTATCAAAAGAATTAGATGATTATAGTAAGAAAAATGCTTATTATACAGCAATAAGTGAACTTAAAAATAATCCTACATTAGAAACATTTTTAAAATCAAGAGAATTTTTGATATCATTAAATCCAGAGATTAGTAAATATTTTAATGTAATAGATTTTTTTATGTCTAGAGGTGCTAAAAATGCTCCTCAAATAGATATTGCTCTAAAGTCTTTGATGGATATAAATGAAATAAAGAGTTTTAATGAAAGTGCTAGTTCTTCGTTAAATGTATCAATAATAAAAGAAGAATTAGATCAATATATTAGTTTATTAAATGGAGCTAATTTGGATGTTGATTATTTACTTAGTGTACTTGATAAGAGTGGTCTTAGCGATAATGAACAAATAGACGTACTTTCTAGAATTTGTTATGAAAGAATACCTGAAAAGAAAATTGAAGAAAAATTAGAAGAAGAAAAAGATAAAGATAAAGAAGAAACTATGGATAAAGCTATTATAAATGAACAAACTGAACCTGAAGAGTTAGTTTCTATAGAATCTTTAATTGAAAGAAGTACTTTAGCTCTTCCAGTAATCGCTGAATTAAAAGAAAAGTATGGTAATTTAGTAAAAGGTAAAAATCAAAGTCAAATAAATTATGCTTCTGCTTTAAGTAAAATGCATAAAAAGAATGAATTATCATTTGATCAGGTACAACGTTGTTCAAATGAATTAATGTTAACTTTATATTTGACTATAATAGATACAAATGATGATATTGGTAAATTAATAGCTAAAAGTCAAGATGATATGTTACCAGAGAGTGACGCTGAATTCTTAGAATTATGTGTAGAAGAATTAGAACATGCAATTATACAATTTAATAATATTAGTAAAGTTGTAGCTTCAAAAGAAGAAAGAGTTAAAGAAGAACAAGAAAAGGAGAAGGCAGAAGAACCTGATGTTAAAAAATTAATTTTCTTAGTAGATTCTAGAGGTAAATGTGCTATTGATTTTAGTAAATTCAAACGTAATGAAGTAGAAACACTTCTTGATAAATGTAGAAGAGGACTATGGAGAAAAGAATATAAACTTGGTCCTGGATGCGAATTTTCAGTTTTAATGAATAATGTATCTAAAACAGCATGTTCATATGTTACTTTATCAGATGGTTATGGCTTAGTATTAGATTTAAGTCATATAAGTGATGCTCATGATAGAGCAATCGATAGAGCTAATAAAAATCAAACGATAATAACAGATTATATACATGCAAAAGATGATTATTTACAGGATATATATAGTTCACAAGAAGGAATAAGAAAAGAAATAGAAAGTAAATATAATATATCTACAAAAGGTGAAGGGGTGACATTATGAAAATAGATAATAGTGATGAATTCTTCTATTCTATTAGAAATGATTGTTTGAAACTTATATATAAAAAGAAAGTAGATTTAGATAGTTTATCTTTTGAATGCGATATAACTACTAAAAAATTAATAGATTTATTTAATAAAAAAGACGATGATTTATTTATATATTTAAAGATATATAATACATTGGTAGAATGGTAGGTGTGTTATGTCTTTAGAAGAAATAATTAACTTAAAACTTAAAAATTTATATAGTGAAATAGATAGAGTACATACTGAATCAATTCAAAAATCAGAAGAAAAAGATGAGTTAGAATTAGTAAGAGAAGAATGTGAAGATTTTGTACATATAATGTCTGAAGGATGGGAAAATATTACACATCAAGATACAGAAACTCTTACTAAATATTTAATTAAATATAGTAGTCTTGCTTTTAATGAAAAAGAAATAAATGAGAATTTTAGAATTATTAAATTAGTTTATGAAGCTATTGAGTTTGGGTTAGATACTTCTCTTACTGAAACACAAGTTGATTTTATAAGAGGATATATTGGTAGTTTAATACAAATGATTAAAGATTTAGATCAAAAAATCAGATCTAAAGAAGCAGATGTAGTAAATAGTAAACAAATTAATTCTGATAATAGTGATATTATAGTAGGACTTGAAATACTTAATGAAAAGTTAAGTGATCCTATGAATGAAGAAGTATTAGATAAAGATGATTTTCAAGCATTCTATAGTATTGTTGAAGATAAGAATATACCTAATGATGTTAAGAAACAAGCAATAGTTAAATTTATTAAGTATAATACTGATAGAATTAGTAATACACCAAAGCAAAATAATAAAGTTAGTATAGAAGATATAAAAGATTTATTTTCTTCTTATGGATTTAATGATTCTAAACAACTTGCATTTATAACAAGAAATAAAAAGGAGTTAGAAGCAAGAAGTGAACTTCAAAATATGAATTCTATTTTGAGTTGTATGAAAGATAATAAAATACTTCGTAAATTTGATTTAGGAACTATTTTATCTATTTGTTTAGCTGGAAGTGCTCAAAGCGTAGAAGAAACTTATAAAAAGTTAAGTAAAGAACATAAACTATGTGATTTTTATTTTCAAACTCCAGGAGTATGGGTAAATAACACTTTAAAACAAGAATCTAGAAGAATTAGAATGAGTGGAGTAGGTGTTAAAGAAAATCCTCGTTCTTTATATTATGCAGCTCGTAAAATATCTTTAGAAGATGTAGAGTTAAATGAAAAATTCTTAGAAGAAAAAGGATTTAATATAGATTTAGAAAGTAAAGAAAATATTGGTAAATTACTTTCTACTCCTCATTATAGATTAGTATCTAATTATGAATTATGTAGAGCTTATGGATTATATAAAGATAAGGAACATTTAGAAAGTGTTACTCCATTATATGGTTCTTGTATAGATGAAAAAATGGATAGACTAATAGAATTAGGTTTATTCAATTGTGATGGTATTGTTTCTCCGACTTATGGAAATTATGCTAATAGATATCCATCTGCTATCACAAAAATGGATGAGAATGCTATTACTTATTATTCATACTTAAGGGGTATTTATGATTCAAAAGAATATTACGATACTTTATTTTCTGAAAGTAGAATTGGTATGTTAAAGAGAAATATTGTACCAAAATATAGTAAGAAAGATAAGAAACGTGAAATATTTATTCAAGATCATTTTGTTTCATTACCAAATAGAGATGATTTAGATAAAGTGATTCTTAAGAGTGACTCAATAAGTTATGATGAAGAAGTATTTCATGAAAAAGCTATATTTGATTTAGAAAGACAATTTAGAGTACGTGATAATGAATATGTATATAATATAGATGGTGTGTTAATATCAAGAATGAAAGTACTTAGATTATGTTCAATCTTAAGAAATGCTAATGTACCTATTGATAATGATACATTAATGTATGTTGTCACTAAAGGAATGTATTTACCTGAGAAATCATACGAAAAAATATGTGATGGGATTGGATACAATAAAGAGGGAGAAATGAGTCATGGATTACTTTAAAAATTATGGGTTAACAGATGAAGATATTGAAGAAATAGAAGAATTTCTTAGTGATGATGATATAAATAACTATTATATTAGTGAATTAAAAGTAATAGAAATACTAGATTATTTAAAAAGTATTGGAATTAAAAATATTAAAGATATTCTTAAATATAAAAGTAATATATTTTATGAAAGTGTAAATAATATAAAGAAGAATATTAAAAAAGATCCTATAATTATTTCTTTAATAAATGAAGATATTCAAAATTTTGATAGGATAGGTTATTAAACTAATTTAGAAATAAATTAGTTTTTTTGACTTTTAGATGAATATATATTACAATAGACAAGGTTTTAGGAGGTGCAGATATGAAAAGATATTTTAAACTTGAACTTGATAAATGTAATTTTTGGCAAAGTGAAGTAAAAGATGAAGGTAAAGTTTATCTTAAAAGAGACTTTGAAAGAAGAAGTGAAATTCCACTCAATCAAGTATTTTTTAGACAAGATTTAGACGGTATGTTTACAGAAGTTACTACTGGTAAGAGAATTAAAGTAGAAGCTATAAATAATAAACTATTTATAGTAGAACCATTAGGTATAGATATAGACCATGGTGCGTTTAGTTCTGCTACTCCAAGTGAGATTTCAGGACTTATAAGAGAACTTAGAGTAAATAATTTAGGTAGTGAATATTTAAGTATACTAGATGATTTACTTGTTAATAGTAACTTATGTGAGAAAGTTTCATTAAAGAAAGAAGAGAAAAAAGAAGAATCAAGTTTAGTAAGAAAGTTTATAAATAAATTTCATAAAAAAGATTAATTCACTAGTAATAGTGAATTTTTAATTGTATTAAAAAATATGAAGTGTTATACTTTTTATAGTAGGAGTGTAGAGTATGAAGAATAATGATAAAAAGATGTTATTTGGGATAGGAATAGTATTTTTGTTTTTAGCAACTGTTGGATTTAGTTATGCATATTTTAGTAATACTATTGCTAATAAAGATGTAAAGGATCAAGTAGTTGAAACTGGTACTTTAAGTCTTCGCTATGTAGATGGAGCAGAAATCGTAATGCAAAATATAAAACCAGGAGATACTATTACAAAGACAGTTTATGTTGCTAATACTGGAACTTTAGATGCAGTATACAATTTAGTTTGGCAAGAGCTAACTAATGAAATAGAAAATGATGAAATGTTAATTGAAGGAACTTGTACTAGAATAAATGGTACTACCGAAGTAGAGGATGGAACTTGTGAAGGAATAACAGGTACTATTATTTCATCTAGTATAATTAAAGGTAAAACTATAGTTGAACCAAATATAATTCATAAGTATGATTTGACTATAACTTTTAAAGAAATAAGTGCTGATCAAAATTATAATCAAGGTAAAAAATTTAGTGGTGTTTTAGGTGTTAATGAAGTAAAGTTAACTCAATTTGAAAAAGATAGTTGGAAAACAATAGCTACTAATGTGAGAAATGGAAATATTTCTATTTATAACTTGGGTGATACTAAAGAAGTAGATTTGGGAGATTTGGGAATACACAAAGTTAGAATTTCAAATACTTCAACACCAGATGAATGTTCCACTGAAGGTTTCTCACAAACTGCTTGTGGTTTTGTACTTGAATTTGAGAGTATAATTTCATTATATGCTATGAATACTACAACTATGGTAGCATTTAATGATGGGGGTTGGCCAGCATCAGATATACGTAATTATGTTAATACTGATATATATAACAAACTTCCAAATGATTTAAAAGATATTATATTAGATACAATAGTTATAAGTGGATATGGAAGCCATGATTCGTCTGTTTTTACATCAACTGATAAATTATATTTATTGGCTCCTAAAGAAATATATAGTGATTTTTCTAGTACATTTGATACAATAAATGATTTAACAAGGACATTAGATCATTATGTTAGTGAAGATGTAGCTAATAGTGGTTATTCTGGAAGAATTAAAAAATATGAGAATTCTGCAAAAGGTTGGTGGTTACGTTCCGCTCGTTCTGATAGAAACGATCGCTTCTTATGTGTATCTTATATTGGTACTGTCCATGATGACTATTCTCCTAATCATTATGGTGTTTCACCTGCATTTAGAGTAGGTTAGAACTACAATTTATATAAAACCACTTATAAAATATAAAAGAGTTAGAAAAGATATTAAAAAATAATATCTTTTTATTTGAAATAATGGTATAATCTTTATAGATTTTTTGGAGGAATGTATGAAATTAACAAGAACTGAAGCTAGAGAGAAGATAATGGTTATCTTATATCAAATAGATTTTTATAGAAAAGAAAAGATTGAATATAATTTAGAAGATGTATTTCATGAAAATTTAGAGATGGATAACAAATATGTTAAAGATATAGTGAATGGTGTTTTAGAAAATCAAGATAAGATAGATGAGACAATTACTAAATATTTAGAGAATTGGGATTTAGATAGACTTGGTAAAACAGATAGAGCTATATTAAGACTAAGTACATATGAGATGATGTATTATGATACACCTAAAGTAGTTGTTATTAATGAAGCTGTTGAACTTGCTAAAAAGTATAGTGATGATAAAGTAGTTAAATTAATAAATGCTGTTTTAGATAAGATTCGTGATAATGAGGAAATAAATGAATAAAGAATATATTTCTATTAGTGATATTAATAGAATTATTAAGTTTACGATTGATAATAATGAAAGTCTTCGTAGTGTGTATATTAAGGGTGAAATAAGCAATATTAAGTTTCATAGTAGAGGACATTTGTATTTTTCACTTAAGGATGAGAATAGTAAGATAAATGCTGTTATGTTTAACTATAATAGATATTTGAATTTTACTCCTAAGGATGGAGATTCTGTTTTAGTACATGGTAAAGTTAGTGTATATGAAGCTACTGGTAGTTATCAAATATATGTAGATGAGATGAATGAGGATGGTCTTGGTAATTTGTATCAACTATTTGAAGAGTTAAAGAAGAAGTTATCAAGTGAAGGTTTATTTAGTCCAGAACATAAAAAGAAGATAAATAGATTACCTCGTAAGATTGGTGTTATTACTGCGCCTACTGGTGCTGCTATTCGTGATATAATATCTACTATTAATAAGCGTTATCCTTTGGTAGAAATATATGTGTTTCCAACACTTGTACAAGGAGATAATGCTGGTAAAAATATAGTACGTATGATAGAACTTGCGAATACTTATCCATTAGATACAATTATACTTGGTCGTGGTGGTGGCTCTATAGAAGATTTATGGGCTTTTAATGAAGAAATAGTAGCAAGAGCAATATACAAATCTCAGATACCTATAATAAGTGGTGTAGGTCATGAAATAGATTTTACAATAAGTGACTTTGTAGCTGACTTAAGAGCTCCGACACCAACTGGTGCTGCTATAATGGCAACTAGTGATAAAGAAGATATAATTAAGTATTTGAAAAGTACTCGTGAGAGAGTAAATAATGCTATACAAAATAGATTATATTCATATAATGAGTTAATTAAGAAATTTAAAAGTAACTATATACTTAATAATCCAATGAGACTATATGATATAAAAGAACAAAAGTTAGATATGTTATATGATAGACTTAATAGTAGTATTAAGATAAAACTAGATAATAGTCTTAAATTAATTGATAAATATAAGAGTAATTATATACTTAATAATCCTAAAGTATTATACGAAAATAAAATTGAAAAGTTAGAAAATCTTAGTGAAGATGTTAGCTCTAGTATTAAAAGAGTTATTGAAAATAATACTAAGAGATTAGACACATTAAAAATAAAACTTGAACTATTAAATCCTAAAAATGTACTTGATAAAGGATACTCAATAATATATAAAGATGGTAAGATAGTTAAAAATACTAAAGATATTAGTGTTAGTGACGAATTAAATTTAATAATTAGTGATGGTAATATAGATGTAACAGTTAAAGGAGTAAATAAATGAAAGAAAAGACATTTGAACAATCAATAAAAGAACTAGAAAAAATTGTTAATGAACTTGAAAGTGGTGAACTTGATTTAGATAAATCAATTACTAAGTATACTGAAGCTATGAAATTAATAGAATTTTGTGAGACTAAACTTAGTAATGCTACTGAAACTATTAATAAATTAGTTAATGAGAATGGTACTGAAAGTAAGTTTGAAGTAGAAGAAAATTAGTAATTATTTCCATAGAAATAAGTGGTTATATAATAAAAATATAAAAGCAAATAATAATAAAGAGGTGAAATCATGAAGAAGTTTATGTTCACGTTATTTATTATTTTTTTATTTCCTTTAGGCGTATTTGCTTATTCTAAATATATTATTCCAGGTGGAGAAAGTATTGGAATTAAGATAAATACTGATGGACTAGTAGTAGTAGGTTTCTATAAAGTAAAGGGTGACTATATAGCTAAAAATAACTTTAAAATAGGAGATAAAATAATAAGTGTTAATGGTAAAAAAGTAAATACTATAGAAGAACTTTCTAATGAAGTAGATAATAGTGACTTAAGTAATATGAAAGTAAGTGTTGAAATAGAGAGAAACAATAGAAAGATAAATAGTACTTTGAATCTAAAAGTAGATGATGGGGTATATAAAACTGGACTTTATGTAAAAGATTCTTTAGTTGGACTTGGAACTCTTAGTTATATAGATCCAGTAACTAAAATATATGGAGCTTTAGGTCATGAAATAACTATGAGTGAAACAGGTAACAGAATAGATGTTAGGAATGGAAATATTCTTTATAGTAAAGTTACTAGTATAGACAAAAGTAGAAATGGTAAAGTAGGCAGTAAGAATGCTAAAATAATTTTTGATAAGATACTTGGTACTATAGAAAAAAATACTAATAAGGGAATATACGGAATATATAATTCTAATCTTCCTAGCAAAGATACTCTTGAGATAGCTACATTTTCAGATATAGAAAAGGGTGGTGCTTATATACTTACTGTTACTAAAGATAATAAGATTGAAAAATATGATATAGAAGTAATAGATAAATATTTTAATAAAAGAGATACTCAAAAAGCCTTTAGTTTTGAAATAACTGATAAAACTCTTGTTACTAAAACAGGTGGTATAGTGCAAGGAATGAGTGGTTCACCTATAATACAAAATAATAAAATAATAGGTGCTGTTACGAATGTACTTGTAGATAATGTAACACTAGGATATGGAATATCAATAATAACAATGCTTGAAGAAGGGGAAAGTTAGTACTAGAAATAGTACTTTTTTCATATGATTAGTGTATTTGAAATGTTTTTGTGATATAATATTTTTCTATTTAGAGGGAACTATGATACATAATGAAAAGTTTACAATTAGTAGTGATAAATTAGATAGAGATTATACTATATGTTCTTTAGCTGATATTCATAATAATAAGTGGGCATCATTTGAACTATGGGATAAACTTATTGAAGAAGTTGATAAACAAAAGCCAGATTTTATATTAGTATCTGGTGATTTAACATATACTGCTGATGATTTTTATGTTCCAACGAATGATATAATGCTTAGATATTTATTTGATAATCTTGATAATATAGCTGAGACTTTTATATGTTTGGGTAATCATGAATTAAAGAGTGGTAAGAAACATAGTGTATTAGATTCTATTAAGTATTTAAAAAGTCTTAATATGACTACTGGAGTTCATATATTAGATAGAAGAGTTGGAAATGAATATATAGATATAGGAAATATTAGAATTGGTGGATTTTGTCCTAGAAGTGGAGCATATTATAAATCTAAAGAAAGTATGTGGGAACAATATTTTATAGAAGATTATATGAAAAGTTTACTTGAATTTACTGATAAACAATTTAATATTTTACTTACTCATTCACCAGATACTATTAGTAAGAAAGAAGTTTTATCTTTTTTAAGGGATAGACTTAAGGAACTTGATTTAATAGTATGTGGACATAAGCATGATGGGTATATGCCTAAAATAGTACAAAGTAGTCTTAATGATACTGGAATAGATGTAAGTGATGGTAAGAATTTTTTATATTATAAAGTTAGTAAAACTAATAAATGTAGAGGAGAATTTGATGTATTAAATGCTAAGATGATCGTTAATAGAGGATATAGAAAATTTTCTCATACTAGTCCAGTATTTGGTATTCTGGATAAAGTATCCTCAAGGGATATGGCTACAATAACTCTTAAAAAGAAATTGTAGTCTTTTTTATTGTATGAATAAAAAAAATATGATAGAATTTATATATACTAGGAGGCAATTATGGAAGAAGCTAGTAATAAATTAAAGGTAACTATTGAAGATGGTACTGAAGTAGTAGTTAATGTACTTGATATAGTAGATTCTCTTGAATTTAATAAAACATATGTTATTTATACTGTTAATGATCAAGATGATACTATTTTTGCGTCTATATTAAATGAAACAGAAACTACTTATTCTTTAGACACTATTACTGCTCAAAATGAACTTGATTATATAAATAATGAGATTGATAGAGTAGTTAGTGAAATTAGTGAGTCAGGTGAATAATTATGACTATAAAAGAATCAATTGAAGGTGATAAGAAAAAATTTTATAGTATTAGTATTGACGATTTAATTGAAGCTTGTCAAAGATTAGGAATACCTGCTAAGGATGAAAATTATAATTTATCTGATGAAGAATTAAAAAAGTTACAATATAGTACATATGTTCATAAAACTTATGTTGTGAATGAAGTTAAAAGTGCACATAAAACTTTAACTGATAAATATGAGAGTTTGATAAAGAGATATAAAGATTTGTCCAAGAGAATGGAAAATGTTGATTACTTGAGTGGTTCTAAGACTGAGATCGATGAATTAATATCACAATTAGAGAAGGCAAAAGAGGGTTATGATAATGTTTTAACTAATATAACTATAGATGATAAAAGTATAGGTTTCGATCAAAATGTATTAAATCCTGTAGATTCTATAATTATGGGTATTGATGGCAAGAGAATTCAAAAGGTTGATGATAAGTTAGCAAGTAAATATCAAAAGTTAGATGAGTTACGTAGAAAAGATTATAAAACTAAATTTAAAAATAAAATAAATGAAAAAAGAATAAATAGAGTTGCTTCTAAAATTTCAAGACTTCAAAGTAAGAAAGGTAAATTACAAACTACTCAAAAGAAGATTGTTAATAGAGGTAGTGAAAAATATAAAAAGAGAAAAGAACGTGAGTGGAGTAGATTTGATGCCGATGTAAGAAGATATGAAGCTTATACTGATATGAGAATGGGCTTAGAACAAGATAAACTTAATTATAATGCTGACATATTAACAACTAAAAATGAAATTTTGACTAGTAAAAGAAATGAAAGAAATTTAGTTGGGGCACTTAAGAGATTTAAAAATAATGTTGATATTGTTAGAATGTCTACTGCTTTAGGAGTTATTAAGCTTCAAGAGAAGTCAATTAATCGTTTAAGAGTAAAAGAAGGTAGATGTAAGTTAGGAGAACAATTCTATAGAACTGTTGGTAAGACTTTAACTGCATAATAAAAACACTTTCAATAGTTGAAAGTGTTTTCTTATAGTCCTAAAAGATGTGTTGCTATTTGAAAATAAACAATAAGAGAAATAGCATCTACTATAGTAGTTATGAATGGGCTTGCCATTACAGCTGGGTCAAATCCTATTTTTTTAGCTAATATTGGAAGAGAACAACCTATTATTTTTGCAATTATTACTGTTACTATAAGCGTTAAGCATACTACTAAGGCTACGCTTGTTGTTACTTTATCTATAAGAAGTAGTTTTGCGAAGTTTGCTATAGCTAGTGTTAGACCGGCGAGTACTGCAACTCTTATTTCTTTCCATATAACTTTTAGTGTATCTTTATATTCTATATCATTTAGTGAAAGACCACGAATTATTGTAACTGATGATTGCCCTCCGGCGTTTCCACCTGTATCCATTAGCATTGGTATAAATGAAGTTAAAACTACGTATGAGGCTAGTGCTGCTTCATAGTGTTGGATTATTTTACCTGTGAATGTTGCTGATATCATAAGAAGTAATAGCCATGGAATTCTACTTTTATAAAGTTCTAGTACATTTAGTTTTAAATATGGTTTTTCAGTTGGAGTAATTGCAGCCATCTTTTCAATATCTTCAGTAGCTTCTGCTTCAATAATATCGATAACATCATCAATTGTAATAATTCCAACTAATTTATTTTCAGTGTCTACTACTGGAATAGAAGTAAGATCGTAATCTTGTATGATAGATGCAACTTCTTCTTGATCCGTTAGAGTATTAACACTCATTATGTCATCATCCATAATATCTTTAATAAGTTTTTCTTCATCATTTAATACTAGATCTTTTAATTTAACTGTTCCGATTAGCTTTCTTGATTTATCAGTTACGAAACATATATCAATTGTTTCTTTATCATCGTATTCTCTTTTGATTTTTCTAATGGCTTCTTCTATAGTATTTTCTTCTTTTAAATCCATATATTCTGTAGTCATAATACTACCAGCAGAATCATCTGGGTAATTTAGTAGCTGATTTATATCACGTCTTGCTTCTGGTTCTACTTTATTTAATAATCTACTTACTACATTAGCAGGTATTTCATCCATTAAGTCAGCAGCATCATCACTTGCCATGTCATTTATAATTTCTACTGCTTCTTTTTCACTAAGTAGAGTAATTAGTTTACTTTGAGTATCTGTTTCCATATATGAAAATACATCTGCAGCTATGTCTTTTGTTAATAGTCTAAATATTTTTAATTGTTCGGTGGTCGGTAAGTCTTCAAATATCTCAGCTATGTCGTAATCATTCATCTCATTTAATATTTTTTTGATTTCAGCATACTTTTTTTCTTCAATTAATTTTTCAATATTTTTTAACATAATAAACACCACCTTTTTTTCTTGTTAATTATACTATAAATTGTATTAAATTGTCACTTAAATGTCATTAAAATATGTAAAAAGAATTAAAAATATATGAAAATAACTGTTTTTTTAGTATAATAATTGTTAGTTGCAAGAAAGAGGAAGATTTATGAAAAATGATATACCAAATCATGTGGCTATCATAATGGATGGAAATGGAAGATGGGCTACAAGACAAGGAAAGAAAAGAACTGAAGGACATTATGCAGGATATAAAACTCTTAAGAAGACTGCTCTTCATATATTAAGTAAGGGTGTTAAGATACTTAGTGTTTTTGCTTTTTCAACTGAAAACTTTAAAAGAAGTCAAGAAGAAGTAGGATATTTAATGAATTTATTTGTATCTGCTTTTAAGAGTGATATGCATTTCTTTTTAGAAAATAATATTAGAGTAGTTTTTTCAGGTAGAAAAGAACCACTTAGTGATGAAGTTTATGGTGTTATGAAGACACTTGAAAAAGAGACTTTGAATTGTACTGGTGGAATATTTAATGTATGTTTAAATTATGGTGGCCAATTTGAAATAGTAGATGCTGCTAAAAAGCTCGCTACTATGTATAGAGATGGAGAAGTTAATTTAGATGATGTTACTCCGGAAAACTTCTATAGTTATTTATATAATGATTTACCTCCAGTGGATTTAATGATTAGAACTAGTGGAGAACTTAGAATAAGTAATTTTATGTTATATAGTATTGCTTATGCTGAGTTATATTTTACTGATAAGTGTTTTCCAGACTTTACTGAGGAAGAATTTGATAAAGCTCTTGAATCATATTTCAATAGAAATATTTCAAAGGGTGCAGTTAATGATAGAAAGAAATAATTTTATAATTTTTTAAAAAATATTGTTGTAACATAATATTTAATTTATTATTGCATGTATGTATTAATTACTTTCCATGTTAATATGACAATTTAGACGATAATGTATGTTTCTTAGACAAGAAGAAATATGCATGATGCGGAGATATACCTTTAGGGAGGTATGTCTCTTTTTTAATAAAAAAATTCAAAAAAGAAGTGTTTTTGGTTTTTATGGTTAACTATAATAATAGGAGGATATGAAAGGTAAAAAAACACTCTGGGTATAGCATAATTTGGTAGTGCGCTAGTTTTGGGAACTAGATTGTGTAGGTTCAAATCCTACTACTCCGGCCATTAGTGTTAATTCGTAAAATTATAAATATAAAGTAAGGAGGTTTTGAACGAATGATAAAAATATTTAAAAAAGCATAAAAAAAGAGAAGAAACCTTAACGAAATGTCGTTGTGCCTTCTTCTTATGAATGATTTTAGCATAAAAATTATAACGCTTCAAGTGATATATGTAATATTTTTGCATTTAAAGTTAGAATGTTTATGTTCAAGTTTAATATTTTAATCATTATTGTTAGATATGTGAAGAATATTAAAGAAGGAGGCATTAAATGAACAGTAGAATTAATTAAAAGTGTATTAAAAAAGAAGCAACCTTGTTGTACCAACGCTTTTGCTTCTTTGTGATTTAATTGTAGCACGAAAAAAATTATATGTCAATCAAAGACAACATTATTATTGGTAAATGATAGAAATAAAAAATTAGGGAGGTTTTAAAATGGAAGAAATAATTGAATATACTGAAAAGGTATTTGAGGATATCAAACATATTGATGAAGAGGGGAATGAGTATTGGCTTGCTCGTGATTTACAGATTGTTCTTCAATATAAAGAATGGAGAAAATTTTTAGGTGCTTTAGAAAAAGCACGTACTGCATGTGACAAGAGTAAAAATAAGGTTATTTATCATTTTGTCCAAGTCGACAAAATGATAAAGCTGGGCAAAGGGGGTGAAAGAATTATTGATGACTATAAGCTATCAAGGTATGCTTGCTACTTAATTGTACAAAACTCAGATTCTAGAAAAAAAGTTGTTGCTTTAGGCCAAACTTATTTTGCAGTTCAAACTAGAAAGCAAGAATTGAGTGAGAAAGAATACTTCAGTCTTTCTGAAGATGAAAAAAGATTTTATCAAAGAGATTTAACAAGAAAAGGTAATTATTCTTTAAATATTGCTGCTAGAAATGCTGGAGTTAAGAATTTTGATAAGTTTCATAATGCAGGGTATAAAGGACTTTATAATGGTGAGACTGCAGATGACATAGCAAAGCGTAAGAATTTAAGATATAGAGAAGACATACTTGATAATATGTGTAGTGAGGAGTTGGCAGCTAATTTATTTAGAATTACTCAAACCGAATCTAAATTAAAAAGAGATAATATTCATGGCGAAGAAAAAGCTAATGAAACTCATTATGATGTCGGAAAGAAGGTTAGGAAAGCAATAGAAGAACTTGGTGGAACAATGCTAGAAGATATGCCTACGCCTAAGAAGAGTTTAAAAGATACTAAAAAAAACAAGAAAAAATAGTAATGATGTAGTACTATTTCTCCCTTAATCTTAAGAATAATATTAATCCTAAAAGTATGTTCTTTGTATATTCTTTTATGTCCATTGATTTGATATTTGTATAAACTTCGTTGAACATTTCATTCATTTTATTAGTAGCATATTCTAAAGCACCTGAGTCTTCAAATAATTTTTGTACTTTCTTAGATTCTTCTTCAGTTATACTTTTACCATAATACTTTAGAAGTTCATCAAGTAAATCATTTCTATTAATCTTAATATAAGAGTAAAGTATAGTTTGCTTGAATTCTTCAATATCTGAGTAAACTGATTTACCTAGTATTTCTTTACTACTATAGATTCCTAAAATATCATCTTTTATTTGAAATGCTATACCAAGTGGTTCTAATACTTTTTCAAAAGTTTCTATATCTTTTGCTTTAGAGTTTCCTAAGATCATACCAAGAACAAATGGACCAACTACTGTATACCAAGATGTTTTAAGTCTATATATTTCCATTATGTCTTCTTCATGAAGAGTATGTTTTTTATCATTCTTTTCTATAAATGGAAGAGCAACATCTATTATTTCACCTTTGATAGTTTTAATAACTATATTATTATAATAACTTAATAATTTAGCAAGATTCTTATCATTTTTATACTTTTTAGTTATCATTTCATTAGTATAGAAGAAACCTAAATCACCAATACATAGAGCTAGTGAAGTATTAGTGTTGTCATTTTCTACATTATATTTTTTAAATTCATCTTTATATGTTTCATGTATTGTTTCTTTATTACGTCTTAAGTGTGCATTATCAATAATGTCATCATGAATAAGTATTGAAGTTTCAAATGTTTCATAAGCAAGAGATAGTGTTTTGGCATAGTCATCACTCTTAGTTAGTTTATATCCTAAGTCAATTAGGCATCCTCTTAAGAATTTTCCATCTCCGTTCATATTAATGAATTTATTTACTGCATCTATTACGATTGGGTTATCGCTTTCTAAGAAAGACTTATTTATCTTTTTTAAATCAGTTTCAAATTCTTTTAATTTAGTTTTGTAATAAATAAAGAATTCTAATAGATTTGCGTATTCTTTTATCTGTTCTTTAGGAGTAGATGCTCCTCCTGTGAATCCTATTTTAGTATTTAAATTATATTTTTCTTTCTTTATAAAGTTAAAGAAGTCTTTTATGTCAGAGAAGTAGTATGTTTTAGTAACTTCATTACAAAGATTATATAATTCTTTAGTATTTGAACTTTCTTTACCACCAATAACGAACATAATATCCATTTGTTCTGCGAGAGCAACACTTGAAGTTTGAATTAGTTTTTGAGCGTTACATATAGTATTTTCTACTTCATAATCAATATTATTTTCATTCATATGGTTTAATAACTCTTGTAGTTTTTTGTGACTTACAGTAGTTTGACAAACTATAAAGTATTTTTCATTATTATTTAGATTTTTATAATCATCTTTGTCTTCAATAATTATTCCTTCATTATTGATCCAGCCATTAGTACCAATAACTTCTGGATGTGTTTTTTTACCAACTATTATGATTTTATAACCATTTTCTTGTTTTTGAGTTGCAATATTATGTACTTTTAAAACATTAGTACAAGTAGCATCATAATACTCAATATTATGACTATCTAAGTAATCATAAGTTTCTTTTGCCTCTCCATGAGCTCTAATAATTAAAATATCTTTTTCATTAAGAATAGATAAATCATCAATACATTTAATACCATCTTTTAATAATTCGTTTATTATATATGGATTATGTAATATTTCTTTATAAATATAAATATTTTTATCTTTGTTTTCTTTTTTTAATTTATATGCTGTTTCGATTGCTTTATTAGCACCAGCACATGTTCCGTATACTTTAGGGTAATATATCATTTCTTGCCTCCATAAATATTATAACAACTATAGTTATTAAATCCTAGAAAAATATGTTTTCTTTGCGTATAATACTTATATAAATATTGGCAATAATATAAAAATTTGTTAGAATATATGTGAGGAGTTGAGTTTTATGGTAGAAAATGAAACTACAGTAGTAGATACAGAAACTATTATTGATCAAAATGCTAAGAATTCATTAATCAAGATATGTGATGATTTAAATGAAAGAGGGTATAATCCAACTAAACAAATAGTTGCTTATTTGATTAGTGGGGATCCTGGATATATTTCTAGTTATAAGGAATGTAGAAATAGAATACTTGAATTTAAGAGAGAGGATATAATAGAATTAATGTTAATTAATTTTATAAATAAAAAATGACATATTTAGGATTAGATTTAGGTAGTAAGACGTGTGGTATTGCGATAAGCGATAGAACTGGACTTATAGCTTCATCGTTAGAAGTTATTAGATATAGTGATTATGAAGAATTAATAAATAAACTTAATAATATAGTAATAAGTAGAAATGTAGATGCTTTTGTACTTGGAAATCCTAAGAATTTAGATGGAAGTTTATCTAAGAGAAGTGAAATAACTTTAGAATTTAGAGATTTACTTTTAAATAAATTTAATATGGAAGTAATAATGCAAGATGAGAGATTATCTACAGTTGAAGCAGAACGTATGCTTATTAGTAATAATACAAAACGTAAGAATAGAAAAAAAGTAATAGATAAAATAGCTGCGACTATAATATTGCAAAGCTATTTAGATAGGAGAAATAATGAAAGATAATACTCTAGTATTAAAAGATTCATCTGGTAATAAGCAAGAATATAGAATACTTTTAGATATAGAAGATACAACTAATAATGTTAATTATGTTATTTATACAGATGATGAAACTAATAAAGATGGTGAGATGGTTTGTTATGCATCAACTTATGTATTGAGTCCTAAAGGTAATATGACAAAATTAAAACCAGTTGAAACAAAAGAAGAGTTTGATTTTATTAGTAAGATACTAGATTCTTTAGAAAGTGGGAAATAATGAAAAAGAAGGTTTTTAGTGTGAAGAAATTTATTATATTTTTATTTTTTTTATGTTTAATTATAGGTGGTGCTTTAGTAGGAAGTTATTTCTATTTAATTAAAGGTGGAAAAGATAATGAAACAGTTAATATTTATGTTAAAGAAGGAGATACTTATAGTACAATATCAAAAACTCTTAAAGATAATGAGTTAATTAAGTCAGAACTTGCATATAAAATATATATTAAAATGCACTCTCCTGGAAATTTAGAATATGGAGACTATGTACTTAAGAAATCATATAGTGTAGAAGAGCTAATTAATACTTTAGAAAAGGGTAGCGTTGACTTAAGACAAACTAAGACAGTTACTTTTGTAGAAGGTAAAAATATGAGATATGTTATTTCTAAGATAACAGATAATTTCAATATTACTGAGAAAGAAATAATAGATAAATTAAGTAATTCTGAATATTTAGATAGTCTTATTAAAGATTATTGGTTCTTAACAGATGATATTAAAAATAAAGATATATATTATTCATTAGAAGGTTATTTATTCCCTGATACATATGAATTTTATGAGAGTGCAGATGTGGATGATATATTTAGAACTATGCTTAATAATATGGAAAAAAAGTTAGAGAAATATAAAGATGAAGTAAGTAAAAGTAAATATAGTATTCATGAGATGATGACTCTTGCATCTATTATTGAACTTGAAGCTGGTAAAGCAAGTGATAGAAAAGGTGTAGCTGGAGTATTTTATAACAGACTTAATGCAGGATGGAGTCTTGGAAGTGATGTTACAACATATTATGCTGAAAAGATAGATAATTGGACAAGAGATTTAAAATCAAGTGAACTTTCTAGTTGTAATAGTTATAATACTCGTAGTAGTTGCATGGCTGGAAAACTTCCAGTGAGTCCAATATGTAATCCAAGTGTTGGATCAATAGAAGCAGCAATAGAACCAACTAGTCATAAATATTATTATTTTGTAGCTGATAAAAATGGTAAAACATACTTTACTAAAACAGACTCAGAACATGTAAGTAAAGTTAGAGAGTTAAAGAGAAATGGGTTATGGATAGAATATCAAAGTTAATAAAAGAAATAGAAGATTATGGAATTAAAAATAATGTACCTATAATGAGTGAAGAAACAATAGAAACTATTAAAAACATAATAATGGTAAATGAGGTACATACTATACTTGAAATAGGTACGGCCATAGGATACTCAACAATATGCTTTGCGAGTACTCTTGGTGTAACTAATATAACAAGTATAGAAAGAGATCCTGTTAGGAGTAAAATAGCAAAAGAAAATATTAAAAAAAGTGAACTAAAGAATATTAATTTATATGAAAATGATGCTTTAGATATAGAAATTAAAGATAAATTTGATTTAATAATTATAGATGCTGCTAAAAGTCAAAATATGAAATTCTTTAATAAATTTAAAGAAAATCTTAATGAAGATGGAATAATCATAATAGATAATTTGAGTTTCCATGGATATGTAAATCAAGAGACTAGAATACAAAGTAGAAACTTAAGACAGATGGTTAATAAGATTAGAAAGTTTATAGATTTTTTAAATAATAATGAAGAATTTACTGTAAAATATATAGAAGTAGGTGATACTTTAGGAGTATGCAAAAGAAAGAATATTTAATAATACCAAATAAAAAAGAATTAGATTTATATACTAAGTATAACTTTAATACATTTATATTACCACTTGATGGGTATAGTATAGGATTTAATGTGTATTATGATATAGAAGAAATAAATAAACTTAGTTTAGAACATAATATATATGTAATTATGAATAAATTCTTACATAGAAAAATAGATGGATTTAGAAAAATATATAAAGAATTTAATAAAAATATTAAGTTTATAGTGGAAGATATAGGACTAACAAATATAATAGATAAAGAAAGATTGGTATTATATGAAAACCATATATTATCTAATTATAAAGCTATTAATTTTTTAGATAGTATTGGTATTAAAAACGTAGTAATTAATAATGATTTAACTATTAGGGAACTTTTAGAAATACAAGAGAAAACAAGTAGTAATTTATATTATTTTTATGTTGGTAAAAATAGTTTAATGTATTCTAGACGTAATTTAGTAAGTAACTATAATAAATATTATAATTTAGATAATACTAAAGAGTATAAGTTAGTTGAAAAAGTAAGTGGTAAAGTTCTTGATATTTTTGAAGAGAATGATGGAAGTGTTGTATATTTTGATAAGATATTCTGTGCTTCTAAATATATAGATAAACTAAATATGAACTTAATAATTAATTTTACTAATATAGATAGTGTTAGTGAAAAGTTAATTCTTGAAGATTATCGAAATACTAATTTATGTAATTTGATAGATAGTGATTATTATTTTTTAGAAAATGATATTAAGTATAAGGTAGGTGATATAAAGTGAAGTATGAATTATTATTACCTGCTGGGGATTTAGCTAGGCTTAAGTTTGCTTTTATGTATGGAGCAGATGCTGTATATATTGGAGGATATAATTATAGTCTTAGGGCTAATGCTAATAACTTTAGTTTAGATGAAATTAAAGAAGGAGTAGAGTTTGCTCATAAATTAGGTAAGAAAGTATTTGTTACTGTTAATATGGTATTTCATAATGAAGATTTAGATGGATTAGATGAGTATTTAAAAGCTTTAGATGAAATTGGAATAGATAGTTATATTATTAGTGATTTTGCTGTTATAGAAGCTATTAAGCGTCTTAAAATTAAAACTCCATTCTTTATATCAACTCAAAAGTCTATTACTAATTTAGAAACAGTTAAATTTTATAAATCTTTAGGTGCTTATAGAGTAGTTATGGCTCGTGAGTGTAGTCGTGAAGATATTAAGAGAATAAAAGAAAATATAGATACAGAAGTAGAAGTATTTATTCATGGAGCTATGTGTACTAGTTATAGTGGTAGATGTGTTATGAGTAATTATGTAACACTACGTGACTCTAATCGTGGAGGATGTAGTCAAGTATGCAGATTTACTTTTGATTGTGGTAAGGAAGAAGAGTATGCATTTTCATCAAAAGATTTAAATATGATAGATTATATAAGTGATATGATGGATTTGGGTATTGAATCATATAAGATAGAAGGACGTATGAAGAGTCTTTACTATATAGCAACAGTAGCTAATGCATATAGAACTATTATGGATAAAAAGATAGATGGAACGCTAACTGATGAAGATATTACTTATTATAAAAAAGTATTAAATAGAGTTTCTAATCGTGAAAATATACCACAATTTTATAATGGTATCATAGGAGTAGAAGGACAATATTTTACTGGTCGTCAAGAAATAAGTAATAAAGACTTTTTAGGACTAATAAAATCATATGATAAGGTTTCTTCTGAAGCAGTAGTAGAACAAAGAAATAAGTTTAGTGTTGGAGACACAGTTGAAGTTTTTGGACCAAATACTGTGACTAAAAAATTCAAAGTTGAATATATTATAAACAGTGATGGTGAAAAGATAGAATCTGCTAGTCATGCACAAGAAATTATAAGAATAAAAATACCATTTAAGGTATATGAAAATGATATTATAAGGGTCAATATTGCTTGACAAAATGTACATTTTATAGTATCATTTTTTGGTAATGAGAAAGAGGTGGCAATTTGCTATGAAAAAGAAAGAAATTTTTCTAACAAGTGAAGGTTATTTAGAACTTGAAAATGAATTACATTATTTAAAAACAGAAAAGAGAAAAGAAGTAACTCAAACTCTAAAAGAAGCAAGAGCTTTAGGTGATTTGTCAGAAAACTCTGAATATGAACAAGCAAGAGAAGATCAAGCAAATTTAGAAAAGAGAATAATTGAAGTTGAATATGCTTTAGAGCATGCAACTGTAATAGATAACGCTGAGAGCGATGGTACTGTAGGTATTGGATGCCAAGTAGAACTTAAGTATGAGGATGATGATGACATTGAAAGCTATAAAATAGTTGGTAGTCAAGAAGCAGATCCATTTAACAATAAAATATCTAACGAAAGCCCAATAGCTGCTGCTATAATGGGTAAAAAAGTTGGAGATACTGTTGAGGTTTCATCACCAGATGGTGTTTATAGCGTTCAAATAATAGCAATAGGATAGTAAAATATCCTTTTTTGTGTATCATTTAATATATAACGAGGGAGGGAATTTATGAAAGAAAGTTATACATTAAAATTAGAGGGAAAAGAATGGAAAGATTGCTTAAAAGAAGCATTTGAAAAGAAAAGAAAAGATATCAAAATGGATGGATTTAGAAAAGGTCAAGTTCCATATGATATTTATGTTAAAAAAGTAGGAGTAGAGACATTATATATGGATGCTGTTGATATGGCAGTAGATATGTTATATGCTAAACTACTTAGTGATCCTAAAACTATTACTCCAGCTGCTACACCAGCTATCGATATTAAAGATATCGGACATGATCATATTGAAGTAGAATTTACTTTAGTAGCAAGTCCAAAAGTAGAACTTGGAAAATATAAAAAATTAGGAATTAAAAAAGATAAAGTAGAAGTAACTGATGATGAAGTTGAACATGAACTTGGTCACTTAAAAGAACAATTCGTAGAAGTTAAATCATTAGATGATAAAGCTGAAGCTCGTGAAGGAGACGTAGTTGTTATTGACTTCGAAGGATTTAAAGATGGAGTAGCATTCAAAGGTGGAAAAGGAGAAGATTATTCATTAGAAATAGGATCTCATACATTTATTCCAGGATTTGAAGAAGCATTAATAGGTCTTAAAAAAGGGGATAAGAAAGATGTTAATGTAGTATTCCCTGAAAATTATCATAGTGAAGAATTAAAAGGACAACCAGTAGTATTCAAAGTAGAAGTAAAAGAAGTTAAAGAAAGAGTATTCCCTGAATTTGATAAAGAATTCTTTGCTGACTTAAATGTTGGTGGAGTTGAATCTTTAGAAGATTTAAAGAAATATATTAAAGAAAACAAAGAAGCTGAAAAATCTAAGCAATTAGAAGATGAATATTTATTTAAATGTTTAGATAAAGTTGTTGAAGGATCTAAATTTGAAATTCCTGAAGAAATGACTGAAGATGAAACTAATAGATTAGTTAGAGAATTCTCAGAAAAACTACAATATCAAGGATTAAAATTAGAAGATTACTTAAAATATTGCAATACTAATTTAGATAACTTTAAGGCTACACTTAAAGATGAAGCTAATAAGAGAATAGGTTATAGATTAATTATGGATGCAGTAGTAGAAGCTGAAAAATTAGAAGTAACTGATGAAGAATTAGAAGCTGGACTTGATGAAACTAGTAAACAATATGGAATGTCTAAAGAAGATTTCTTAAAACAAATTGGTTCTAAAGAATTATTTAAATATGATTTATTAATGAAAAAAGCTATGAAAGTAGTTACTGAATAGTAAAGTTTATAAAACGTTCTTATGTAGAACGTTTTTTATGTTATAATTTACTTATGAAAAAAGTTGTTAAATATATAGTTGGTGTTTTATTAATTATAAGTTCAATGTTACTTATAAGTTATAGTGAATATAAAGTAATAAAAGTTTTAATGAATAGAAATAGTCTTAATAATAAAACTGCTGAAGTTAAATCTACAATAGTTGATAAAAATAATAATGATAAATTAGTATTTATGACTGGAAACTTAATAATAAATAAAGATCTAAAAGATGATGAGTTTAATGTAAGTGTTAGAACTTCAAAGTTAGAGAGAATTGTTGAAGTGTATCAATATAATGAAAGTAATGAAGGTGATATAGGTGCTTATTCTTATGAAATGAATTGGTATACTGAATTAATAGATTCAAGTAAGTTTGTAAATGAAGGGTTTGATAATCCTAAAAGTATGAAATATGAAAGTAAAAGTTTTTATAATGATACTAACTTAGGAGCTTTTAAATTAAGTAATAAAGAAATAGATAATTTAGGTGTTAAAAGTAGATATTTAGATTTAGATAGTGAGTTTGCTAAAGAGAATGGTTTTAATATTGATGGTGAATATTATACTACAAGTAAAGATATTGATAATCCTGAAATAGGAGACATTAGAATTAGTTTTAAATATAATAGTAGTTCTTTTGTAAGTATTATAGCTAAACAAAAAGATAATTCTTTTGAAGATTATAAGTTAGATGATTTATTAATAAATAAAATATATAATGAAAAATTAAGTAAAGAAGAAGCTGTTAAAGAAATTTATCCATTAAAGATAGTATTAAATATTATTATTGTAGTTATTGCTTTAATACTTTCAATAGTTGGTTTTAAATTCATTAATAAGAATATAATTAATGGTATAAGTTTATGTGTGTTTATGATTACTGTTATGTTTATTACTTATAATTCAATTATTACTATGCTTGGTTTAGTATTATGTAGTATACTTATAGTAGTAAATAAAAAGTTAAAAAATAAAGAGGTGAAAAATGGATAAAATAGTTATAATATTATTAGTTTTATTGGTTATAGTAGGTATTGTATTCTTTATACTTTTTAAAAAGAAAAGTAATGAAGAAGTAACTTATACTGAAGAAGTAAAACATAGTGAATTTAATCAAAGTGATATTAATATGATAAATAATATAAATGATAGAGTATTTACTGGTAAGAAACGTGAATCTAAAATAAATATACCTGACTTTGATAAAAGTAAACCTATTGGATATAAAGATATGAGTCATATTGAAAGTACTTATGGTGATAGGGTAGCTGGTAGTAATAATCAAAACTCAAAATAAAAGTTCTCTTATGAGAACCTTTTTAATTGTTTGGATCTATTAGTGATAGAGATACTTTTTCTTTATCTTTGTTTATATCAATTACATAGCAAGTTACTATATCTCCGACACTTAATACTTCACTTGGATGTTTAATAAATTTATTAGTTATTTTAGATATATGAACTAGTCCGTCATTATGAAGACCTATATCTATGAATGCTCCGAAGTCTACTACATTTCTTACTGTTCCTTCTAGTTTCATTCCTGCTTTTAAATTATCTATAGTAAGAATATCACTCTTTAATAGAGGCATATCATAATCATCTCTAAAGTCACGATTTGGTTGCTTTAATGATTCAATAATATCATTTAATGTATAAATATCAATATCAAGTAGTTTAGAAGTGTCACTTACATTTAGTTTATCTAATTCTTTGATTAGTTTTTCAGTACCTAGGTCATTAGTAGTAAGACCTAAATGATTTAATAGTTTTAATGTTTTATCATAACTTTCAGTATGTATATTTGTTTTATCAAGAGGATTATCTCCATCTATTACTCTCATGAAACCAATTGATTGTTCATAAACTTTATCGTTTAGTAGTTTCTTTTTCTTTAATTCTTCACGAGATTTAATTTTACCATTTTCTTCTCTATATTTAATGATTTTATCTATTGAAGTTTTAGTAAGCCCTGAAATATATTTAAGTATAGAAGGGGATGCTGTATTAATATTAACGCCTACGTTATTTACGCATTTAGTAACTGTGAAATCCAATGATTCAGCTAATTTCTTTTGTGATACATCATGCTGATATTGACCGACACCTATAGATTTAGGATCTATTTTAACAAGTTCATTTAGTGGATCTTGTAGTCTTCTTGCGATTGATACAGCACTTCTTTTTTCAACTGTTAAATCAGGGAATTCTTGTATAGCAAGAGGACTTGCTGAATATACACTAGCTCCTGCTTCTGATACAATAGCGTACTTACAATTATTTATTTCTTTTAGAGTTTCACTTACTAGTTTTTCACTTTCTCTTGATGCAGTTCCGTTTCCAATTGCTATAATATCTATATGATATTTACTAATTAAATCTTTTAATACTTTTTTAGATTCTTCCCATTTATTATGTGGTTCATGAGGATATATAACAGATATATTTAATACTTTAGAAGTAGGATCTACTACTGCTAGTTTACATCCTGTTCTAAAAGCTGGGTCAAAACCTAATACTGTTTTTTCTTTCATAGGTGCTATTAATAATAGATTTTCTAAGTTGCCTTTAAATACTTCGATTGATACGTCTTCACTTTGAATAGTTAGTTCACTTCTTATTTCACGTTCCATTGAAGGCTTGATAAGTCTTTTATAACTATCTTTTATAGCATCTGTTACATATTCTTTAACTGGACTTTCTTTTTTGATTAGTTTTGATTCTAAATAGGAAAGAATATCTTCGTCATTCACATCTATTGATATGGAAAGTATCTTTTCATTTTCACCTCTATTAATAGCAAGTACTCTATGAGGCTTTATATGTTTAACACTTTCACTAAAGTCATAGTACATTTCATATACTTTATTTTCGTCGTTTGCATTCTTTTTTAATTTAGAAGTAATAGTTGCATTCTTAAAGTAATAACTTCTTATCCATTTTCTATAGTAAGCATTGTCACTTATCCATTCAGCTATTATATATTTAGCTCCAGTAATAGCATCTTCCACTGTTTTAACGTTTTCATTTAAGAACTTTTTAACAGATTCTTCATTAAAATTAGGCGGAAAACTCATAATGATCTTAGCTAAAGGTTCAAGACCATTTTTAATAGCTTCAGTTGCTTTAGTTTTCTTTTTCTCTTTATATGGAGCATATATATCTTCAACTTCAACTAATTTTTTGGCATTCATTATATTTTGCTTTATTTCATCAGTAAGAAGTCCTTTTTCATCAATAAGTCTTATTACATCTTCTTTTCTTTTTAAAAGATTTACTTCATATTCATAAACTTCATTAATCTTTCTTATTTGTTCTTCGTCTAGTGCTCCGGTTGCTTCCTTTCTATATCTTGCAATAAAAGGTATAGTGTTTCCTTCACTTAATAAATTTAAAACAGATTGTGCTTGTTCTTTTCTTATGTTAAGACTTTCACATATACCATTAATAATATCTTCATTCATAATTTATCTCCTTTTAGTACCTTTTAATTGTATCAAAAATATATTGTTTTTTTAATATTTAAAACATTTTGTTTACATTGACTAATAGTGTAATTTATTGTAAAATTAATATGAAAATAGGTGGATTATGAAGAATCGTTTTAATAAAATTTTGTTAGTTATTTTAATGTTATTTTCAGTATTTGTAGTTAAAGCTGAATTAAATCCTGCGTATACTGAATTTCAAAAGCATACTTTAAAAGAAAAAAGTAAAAGTGGTTTTATTCCTGAAGAATATGTTTCTTATTATGATATTAAGCCATCTAACATATTTAGTTATAAGAGATCATTTAGAGCAACTACTGATATTATTCCATCTAGTTATAATCTTACAAACGTTGATGGGATTAGACTGATTACTGAAGTTAAAGATCAAAACCCTTGGGGATTATGTTGGGCTTTTAGTACTAATAGTATGGTAGAAAGCTATCATTTAAAGAAATATAACCAGTATTATAATTTTTCTGAAAATGTTCCTGGATATATTGGTAAATATTATAATGATATTCCTTCTATCAGTAGTGGTAATACGTTATTTAATGCTGTTAAGTATTGGTTTTTAGGAAATAGTCCTATTAGTGAAGATGTATTTGGTAGTTATTTTACAACAGAGAAAGATAAAGATGTAAAAGATTATTTGGATAGCAATTATGTAGAAGTAGATGTACAAGATGTTAAGTTTTTTAAAGTTTTAAATTTAAGTGATGTTAAAAGTTCTTATACAGCTACTCAAGTTAAAAACATTGTTACTGATTATAATAAAACTATAAAAAATCATATAATGAATTATGGAGCTGTATCTACTGGAATTTATATGGATTATATGAATTATAATACTAATTTTCTATATAATAGTGGTAAACCTAGTAGTGGAGTAGAAGGTCATGCTGTTACTATAGTTGGATGGGATGATAATTTTGGTGAAGTAGATATAAATGGTACAAAATTAAAAGGTTCTTGGATTGTAATGAATTCTTGGGGAGAAAATTATTATCCATACTTTTATGTTTCTTATTATGATGTAGATGTTGTAAATAATATGATTGGTACTACTAGTTCTAAAGTTAAAGAATGGGATAATGTGTATAATTCTTTTACAAGAGCTTTTATAAATACTTCTGGTACTGCTACAACATATATATATGAAAAAGGTGAGAAAGAAGAATTACTTGATAATGTTAAATTGTTATATTATAGTACTACTGAAATGAATGTTAACGTTAGTGTATCAGATGGATTTAATACTTATGATTTAGGAAATAAGACTATTAGTAAAGGTTTAACAACATTTCAAGGGTTAAATAATAATCTTATTGGAGACAAAATATATATTACTATTAGTAGTAGTGATAGTAATTTTTTAAATTTATATCCATTTATTTTAAATGGTGTATTTACTAAGAGTACAACAAATACTAGATCACTTGAATTAGTAGGCATTGCAACTAATGATTATACTGGTAAAAAAGATAATAAATTAAAATTTGATGTTGTAACAAAAAATATAGTAACTGCTACTAATTATGATATTGCTATTTATGATGAAAATAATAATGATATTAGTTCAATATTCACTATTAATGTTACTAATTCTTTAGTAAATGGAACTTCTTTATTTGATATAACATTAAAAAATGATAATGGTTCTAAAAGTATAAAAGTTGTTACTAGTATTGGAAATCTTACTGATTCAGTAACTTATTATTTACAAGGTAGTGGTACTAGTAGTGACCCGTATATTATTGCTTCTGATTCAGATATGGATTTATTACAAACTTATCCTAAAGCATACTTTATACTAGGAAATGATATTAATATGAATGAAGCTACTAGAACTAATGTTGGAAGTTTTTATAATAGTGGAGAAGGATGGTCTAATAGAAACTTTAGTGGTGTTTTAGATGGAAATGGATATAAAATTTCAAATTTATATTCTAAAGATGGAGGATTATTTAATCATATAGATGGAGCTACTATAAAAAATCTATGGTTAGATAATTTTGAAATTAATTCTTCATATGAATCAGGTATTTTAGGAAATGATATGTATGGAGATAGTGTTATTTCAAACGTTTATATATCTAATTCAAAAATATCAAATGATTCTTATGCTGGTGGATTATTTACTAATATAGAAAATGGAATTATAAATAATGTTCATATGAAATCTAATAGTATATATTCAAAGACTGCAAGTGGAGGAGTAAGTGCTACTATGAATAATCCATCTAGTAGTATTACTCTAAGCAATATATTTATTGAAGACTCTTATATTATGACTGACAGTAATGGTATTACAGGAAAATTAGTTGGAAATCTAATATATGAAGGAGATATTAATTCGTTAAATATTATCAATTTACAATATAATAAAGCTAATACTAAAAATAATAATTCATTTAAAAATGCTAGTGTTATGATAGAAAAAACATCAGTTAATGTTACTCAAAATGGTGAAACTATAAGTTATAATCCATATACAAATAATATTATTTCAGTTGATAATTCAATACTTGATAGTAGTGAAATCCAAAATAAAGACAATTTTAGTAATTATGACTTTAATAATATTTGGGGATTTAAAGATTCTTTATATTTAAAACTATTTAATAATGAAAAAATAATAGAAGAAGATATAGAAGATATTGTTATATCATTTAATACTTATAAAATAAAAGATAATGTTATATATGGTTTATATCCTAATACTAAAAAAGAAACTATTATAAATGATATGATAATAGATGACAAATTAACTTATAATATATATAATAAAAATGGTTCTTTAGTTACTAATAACAATTTAGGAACTAATAGCTATATAATGGTTAGTAATGGACTTATTAATAAGAAATATTATTTTGCAGTTTATGGAGATGTTAATGGAGATGGTAGAATCTCAATAACTGATGTATATTTAGTTGCTGATTATATTATTGTTTCTAATAATTTAAAGAGTAACTATTTATCAAATAATGCTCAAATAATATCTGCTGATGTTAATAAGGATGGAAAAATATCTATATCAGATGTTTATAAGATTGCTGATTATGTTATTAATCCAAGTTTAGGATTTTAAGGAGAAGAAAATATGAAAAAAAGGGTATTGTTGTTTACTATATTGTTGTTTAGTTTTATTGTGGTTAATGCTAGTGATGATTTTAAAGTAGATTGTCCAGCTAAAGCAAATGCTCTAAGTGAAATTACATGTACTTTATCATTTAAGCCTGATGGTTATAAATTAGATGGTTTTCAAACGAATTATGATATTAGTGGTGGAAGTTATGTATCATTTGCTAAGAATGATAATTATAGTGAGTTATCTATTAAAAATACTGGTTTTATGATAAGTAGAAAAAATAGTTATAGTGGTAGTGGTTATGATACTTTAGGTGTTCTTAAAATTAAAATGCCAAGTAGTGGAAGTGCTTCTATTAGCTTTAGTAATATTGTAATTATGGATAGTGATAGAAATGAACATGATGATATTAATGATTTTACTAAAACTATAAAAGTAACTGATTCAAATAATTATTTAAAAAGTTTAACAGTTAGTGAGGGAAATTTAAGTCCAAGTTTTAATAAAAGTACTTCTGAATATAGTGTTACTAATGTAAATGCGGGTACTATAACTATTAATGCTGAAACTGAATCTAACACTGCTACTATTAGTGGTACAGGGACTAAAACATTAAAATATGGAGCTAATCAATTTACTATAACTGTAATAAGTGAAGCAAACGTTAAGAGAAATTATAAAGTTACAGTTTATAGAAGTGATAATAGAGATAAAACAAATACATTAAGTTCTTTAACTATAGATGGATATAATTTAAGTCCAAACTTTGATAAAAATGTAGTAAATTATACATTAAAAGTAAAAAAAGATGTAACATCTGTTAAAATAAATGCTAGTTTAGAGAGTAGTAAATCTTCATTTGTTAAAAATTATGGTCCTAGAACAGTAAATCTTAAATATGGTGAAAATACATTTCAAATACAAGTTAAAAGTGAAAGTGAAAGTGTTAAAAAATATACTATTAAAATAACAAGAGAAGATGATAGAAGTTCAAATAATTACTTAAAGTCTTTAAATGTAAGTGCTGGTGATTTTAAATTTGATAAGAAGTCACTTAATTATTCATTTTCAGTTCCAAATGAAACAACTAGTTTAGTAGTAGTTGCTGTTGCTGAAGATAGTAAAAGTAAAATTGATGGAGCAAAAACTTATGATTTAAAAGAAGGACTTAATAAAATAACAGTAACTGTTACTGCTGAAAATGGTAGTGTAAGAAAATATACATTGCAAGTAACAAGAATAGTTAAAGAAATAAAAAGAGAAGTAAATAATAAATTAGAAAGTCTAGATATAGAAAACTATCAAATCAGTTTTGATCCAGAAAATACAATTTATAATGTAACAATAGATAATGAAGCTAAGTTAAATATTAATTATAAAGTACAAGATGAAACATCTTCAGTAGTTATAAATGGTAATGATAATTTAAAAAATGGTAGTACTATTAAATTAACTGTAACTGGAGTAGATGGAAGTACTAAAGATTATATAATTAATATTTCTAAAAATGAAGAAACTAAAAAAGATGATAATACTAAAAATAATGATGATAATAATAAAGTTGTAAAAGTTAATGAAGATAGAAGATTGCATATTATTATAGGAGTTACTTCTTTCTTAATTATAGTAGTTATTGTTATATTCTTTATAATAGCCGGTGTTAAAAGATCAATTAAGAAAAGAGCTGCGTTATGGAAATAAAAAGAATATTTAGTTTAGTTTTAGTATTATTACTTATGTGTGGTTGTACTAAGCAATATACTTGTACAAAAGAATCTAAAACAGATGATTATGAATATAATATAGAAATGAATTTAACTTTTTCAAATAGGAAAATAAAGAAAGTTAATTCAGCTGTAACATATAGGTTAACAGATAGTGGTTATAAAAAAATAGATACTTTAAATGAATCTCTTCAAAGTAAGAATAATAACTATTCAATGCATAAAATAATTGAATTTAATTATAAAGTTAATAATAAATTAATAAATGTTTATGAAGATATGGACTTTAGTAATGCTTCTAATGATGAAAGAGATAAAGTGTTTACTTATAATGATTTATCTACTATATATTTTAATTCTAAATACAAATTAAAAGATGTAATTGAAGAATTGAAGAGTAATGAATTTACTTGTGAATTAAAATAGAGGAAACTCTATTTTTTCTTTTATATAAAATAAAAAAACTCAAGTAAACTTGAGTTAATTTCTTATGGCGGAGACAGAGAGATTCGAACTCTCGCACCAGTTTCCCGATCTACACCCTTAGCAGGGGCGCCTCTTCAGCCTCTTGAGTATGTCTCCATAAGGCACATATAAATAATAACCTAATAATTTAAATAAGTCAAGAAAAAAACTTGTAATATGTGTCAAATTTTGATATTATTGTCTTATAAAGATAGAGGAAGTGAATTAGATGGATAGTGAAACTATGTTTGAAACTACTGCTATTATAGATATAGATGAACAAATTAGAAAAGAAGAAGAATTATTAAATACAATAAAAATGGAACCAATAATTGAAAAAACAGTTATTGAAGAAGAACCAGTTGTTACTAAAAAAAGAAAGATGATGAAAATAACTGATTATTGTTTACTTTCATTAATAGTTGTTCTAAGTGTTGTATTCATCTTAGTTATAATAAATGTAAGATAAACTACGTTAGACAGTATTATATTTTAGTATTGTCTTTTTTATTGAGTAGGGGATTTCATAAAAGATAAGAAGTTACTTTATATAACAATTATTATGATTTGTTTAACTGTTATGTTAGGTATATCATATGCTTGGTTTAGTACTATTATAGAGGGTAATGATAATGCTAAAAAGCAATATGTACAAACAGGAGATTTAAGACTTACTTATACTGATACAGATACTATAAGTATTGATAATGCTTTTCCAGGTGATACTTATGAAAAAACGGTATCGGTGAAGAATACAGGAACAGCTAATGCTAACTATAGTTTAGTATGGCAAGAACTTACTAATAATATTATAAATAATGAATTAGTTATTGAAGGAACTTGTAAAAGACTTAATAGTGATGCTGCTGGATTTTTAAATATGGGATATAATGGTCATTATTATGCAAATATTGCTACTACTGCAATTGGTGTTTCTCCTGCATTTAGAATAGGTTAAAATAATACTAGTTTGAAATATAACTAGTTTTTTATTGCTATTAATATTATTTTGAATGGAAGTTATTGTTTTAAATAGTAAAATAGTATATAATTTAATTTATTAAAGAGGTGGAATTATGACAAATAAAGATTTAGCTGATTTGATATTCCCTAATATAACTAAAAGTATTAAGGATTATGAAAATATGTATCCTAATAGAAGAGATAGAGTAGTTACTAGATTTGCTCCTAGTCCTACTGGATATGTTCATATTGGTGGAATATATCAAGCTATAATTGATTATTTAATTGCTAAAAATAATAATGGAGTATTTTATCTTAGAATAGAAGATACTGATCAAAAAAGAGAAGTTAAAGAGGCTGTTGAATTAATTAAGAAGGCACTTATGTATTATGGATTAGTGCCAGACGAGTATGAACTTGATGGTAAGACTGTTGGCGAATATGGGCCATATGTACAAAGTGAAAGAAAAGAAATATATCATGCATTTATTAAATATTTAATAGAAATAGGTCGTGCTTATCCATGTTTTTGTACTAAAGAAACATTAGATGAATTAAGAGTTATGCAAGAACATAAGAAGCAAAGAACTGGTTATTATGGAAAGTATGCTAAATGTAGAAATCTATCAGTAGATGAGATGATTCAAAATATTAAAGATGGTAAAGACTATGTAATTAGATTTAAATCTAATGGTGACTTTGAACGTAAGTTTAAATTTAAAGATTTAGTTAAAGGTGATTTAGAGTTATCTGAGAATGATGAAGATATTGTTATTATGAAGAGTGATAACTTACTTCCTACATATCATTTTGCTCATGTAGTAGATGATTATCTAATGGGAACAAGTCATATTATTCGTGGTGAAGAATGGTTAAGTAGTGCTCCTAAACACGTAGAATTATTTGATGCTTTTGGATTTGATAGACCAAGATACAATTATATTCATACACCATTAATTATTAAAAAAGAAGGAAACAGTATTAGAAAGATTAGTAAACGTAAAGACCCTGAAGCATCTATGAGTTATTATACTGATCTTGGATATCCTAGACTTGCTGTTATAGAGTCATTAATGACAATAATAAATTCTAATTATGAAGAATGGCATAGAGAAAATCCTAATCTTCCATGGACTGATTTTCAATATAATCCTGAAAAAATGTCTTCAAGTGGGGCATTATATGATTTAGAAAAACTTAATAATATTTCTAAAGATATAATATCTAAGATGAGTGCTCATGATTTATATCTTGATAGTTATGAATGGTCTAAAGAACATAGTGAATCATTAAAAGCATTAATAGAAAAGAATCCTGAGTATTATGAAAGTATTTTAAATATCGAGAGAGAACAAGAAAAACCTCGTAAAGATATAGTATATTATAGTATGATTGAAAGTTTGATTTGGTATATGTATAATGATATATTCGATTCTAAAGATAGAGAATATGAATGGAAGAATATAACAGATAAGGATACTATTAAAGATATATTAAATGTTTATATGGATAAATATTATGATATTAATGATGACAAAGATACTTGGTTTAATAAAGTTAAAACTATGTGTGATGAATTAGGTTATGCATCAAATATTAAAGATTATAAAAAGAATCCTGAAAATTATAAGGGCAGTGTAGCTGATATAAGTACAGTAATTAGAGTTGCTGTTACTACTAAGTCTAATACACCTGATTTATATGAAATATTAAAACTTTTAGAAAAAGAAGAAATCTTAAGAAGAATTAATTTAATATAATGGACTGCTTATGCAGTCTTTTGTATTGATTTAAAAGAAATAGATTGTTATGATATAAGTGTAAAAGATAAAATTAAAAATATTTAAAAGAGGTGAAGATAACATGAAAATAACGTTAGTAACTGGTAATTGGGCTAAAATAGCTCAAGCAAAAGAATTCTTAGAACCAAAGGGTATTATTGTGAATAACGTGAAAATGGATACTATAGAGATACAAGCTGATTCAGTAGAAGAAGTTGCAAGATATTCTGCAAAATGGGCAAGTGAGAAACTAAAAGCAAATGTTGTTAAGAATGATACTGGTATTATGATTGATGGTTTAGGTGGATTTCCTGGACCTTATACTCATTATGTTCAAGATACTTTAGGTGAAGATGCGATTTTAAAATTAATGAAAGGTGTAAAAAACAGAAAAGCTAAATTTGTTCAAGCACTTGCTTTTTGTGAATATGGTAAAGATCCTGTTTCTTTTGTTTCTATAACTGAAGGAGAGATTTCTTTAAAGAAAGAAGGAGAACATGGATGGTGTTGGGACTTTATATTTATACCAAAAGGTAAAGATAAGACACTAGCTTGTTTTGAAGATGAAGAGAGACTTAAATTATGGAATGATACTGGATATAATCAATTAATTAAATATTTAGAAGATAATAATAAGTTGGAGGATTAATGGAAAAAAGAGTTAGTTCAAGAGCAATCATTATAGATGATAATAAACTACTTACGATGTTTAGAAGAAAAATAAAGAGCGATGGTACTGTTAAAGAGTATTATGTGATACCTGGTGGAGGCCTTGAAGAAGGTGAAACTTTAGAAGAAAATGTTATTCGTGAACTTAAGGAAGAATTTAATGTAGATATAGAAGTTGTTAAATTTTTAGGTACCGAAGAATATGATGATACCATAGCTAATTATTTCTTATGTAAAATAGTTAGTGGTACACCAAAGTTAAGTGGAGAAGAGTTAGAGAGAATGACACCTGAAAATTATTATGAAATTAGATATATTGATTTAAATGATATTGATAATTATGATATAAATGCTAAGAATATAATTAAAAAAGTAATTTCAAAATCATGAAATTACTTTTTATATTTTTTTATAAATAGTTTTATTGCTTCTTTTTGATAAGGAAGAGGTAAATCCACTTTGTTAATATCTATATATTTATATTCGCTCTCATGTTTAATTTCTTTAAATTCATCTATTTCTAATATATAAAAGTTTGCTAAAGATTCCATCGGGTAGTCACCACCTGCTAACCAAAAACAATCTATTGTTATAAATGGTATTATACTTTTAATAGTAGCTCCGATTTCTTCTATAAATTCTCTTTTTAATGTTTCTTCGTGTGTTTCGCCATTATCTATTCCACCACCTACTAAAGAATATTGATTATGCTTTTGGTCGTATACTACCAATAATTTATTGTCTTTTACTACAATACCAAAACATGTTTCTCTAAATCCATGCTTTTCTTTGAACTTATTTCCTATTTTAATCGTTTTCATATTTTATTCTCCTTAATTATTTTATCATTTTTTAAATATAAAATCAAAAATATGTTATTATATTTTTAAGTGAATAAGGAGTTATAGTATGAATGATATTAAAATAGTTAATAGTTTAAGTGCTGAAGATTTATATTCTTTAAGAGAATGTTTAGGTTGGAAGTTACTTTCAATTGAACAACTTGAAAGAGCACTTAAAAATACTATGTGTATGGTATCTATTATAAAAGATGATAAATGTATTGCATGTGGCAGAGTAGTAGGTGACTATAGTGCTAAAGGAGTACTTTCTGATATATTAGTGCATCCTGATTATCAAAAGAGTGGTTATGGTAAATTAGTAGTAACTCATTTATTAAAAAGAATAGAAGATGTATTAAGTCCAGGAGAACAATTTCAATTAGAAGCAACTCCTACTTATGGTAATAGAGAATTCTATGTTAAATGTGGAATGAAATATAAACCAGAGAATCAAGATGGAGTATATGTTTGGATCAAAAAATAAAGGCTGTTAAATTTAACAGTCTTTATTCTCCTTTTTCTTCTTTTTATTAACTTTTTCAATTTTAAGAGTGTATCCTAAAGGTCCTAAGATATCAATCATAGCTTTAATAGTAGGACTATGCATATCACTTTCTATACGTGCTATTTTGACTCTGTTTACTTTAGAATATAAACTTAATAATTCTTGAGTTAGATTATTTTCCTTTCTGAAAGATACAAAATCTTTAATAAATTCTTTATATAATTCTTCAGGTGTTTTATCTACCTCAATATAGTTAATATAGTCATACATCTTCTTCATATGGCTAATATTGTAACAAAGATGATACATTTTGTCAATATAAATCTTTAAATTAAGTATCAAAAATGTTATAATCTAGGCGAATAAGGGGTGTATGTATGGAAAAACCAAATTGTTCAATGTATGATTATATGTTAGAACAAAACAAAAAGTATATGGATTATACTGCTTTGACTTTTGGTAATTTAAAAATAACATATGAAGAATTACATCAAAGAATAGATGAATATGCTAGGGCTTTATACAAAAAAGGCGTAAGAAAAGGTGATTTGATATGTGTTTCTGCTGCTAATACTCCAGAAACGGTTTACATACTATATGCGTTAAATAGAATTGGTGCAATAATTGTTCCTTTGATGGCTATGCAAAATGAGTATAAAATGAAACAGGATCTTGAGTTAATAAAACCAAAAATGATAATAAGCATAAATGGTTCCTATAGAAATATACGAAAAGCTAGTAAAAAAATACAAGATTTAGATGCTGATTACCTTCTTTTTTCTCCATTGGAATCAGTTGATAATTTACCATTAAAGGCTTTATATAATTTAAAAAATATGATATCAGGAAATTTCACGTTAAATCCTTCACATTCTTTAAAAAGTGTGGTAAATAGAGGTGGAAATAGTGATGAATTTGTTGAAAAAACTTTTAATCCGGATGATGTCTCACATATTTTATTTACAGGTGGAAGTACTGGTGTTCATAAAGGTGTAGATTTAAAAGAAAATGGATTAAATTCTGTAGTTTATTCTGTATCTAGATTCTCACCATTAAATCCAGGCGAAGTTTTTATGGTAAATATTCCAGTTAATATAGCTTTTGGTAATATATCATTACAAACGGCTTTATGTAACAATTTAGAAGCTGCTTTAACAATAAAAGGATTTCCAAAAGATTTTGTATCTGAGTTAAAAAGATTACAACCTTCTGCGGTTTATTGTGGACCAATTCATATCAAATATTTAAATGATTATATATTAAGTAAATTAAATTTGCCTATTGAATCTGGAAAAGTAGATTTTGATAGTTATATTAAATTAATTAAAGAATCCTTAGATAAATCTTCTTCAAAAGAGTTTAATTTTTCAAACTTAAAATGCTTTTGTTCCGGTGGTGAAAAATTATATAATGATACTGAACAAGTTGCTAAAACTATATTAGAACATTATGGTTGCCAGTATGGTGTTTGGAATGGCTTGGGTATGACAGAATTTTGGGGTACTGTATCTCTAAAAAAAGGAAAAAATAATACTGATGGAACAATTGGAAATTTAATTCCTGGTTTAGAAATGCGAATAGTTGATCCAATAACATTTGAAGATGTTAAAATAGGAGAAAAAGGACTTTTGCTGTTAAAAGGTCCTTCTATGATGAAAGGGTATCACAATAATCCAAAGGAAACCGAAGAGGTTATGTGTGGTGAATATTTTAATACGGGAGATATAGTAGTACAAAATGCTAATGGTGAGTTAATTTATGTTGATAGACTAAAAAGACAGTTTGTGTGCGGAATTGATAATATCTATCCACAAGAAATTGAGAACATGGTTGGTAAGCTACCTGAAGTTGAAGAAATTGCAGTTACTAAGATTAAGGATTCTGATTTGCAATTTGTTCCTAAATATCATATATATATTAAAGATGGTGTCGATGTGAATGCTCTTGAAACAAAAATAAAAAAACTTATTTGTTCATCGTTAGGTGAAAGTTCTCTAGCCCGTTATTATGAGTATCATTGTGAGCCTTTACCTAGAACCGATAATGGTAAGTTAGATCCAAAGCCTTTACAACAAAGTGATGATGAAAAAGCAAAGAGTTTAACTTTAAAAGTGTAATTTTTTACACTTTTTTCTTTATATAAATTGTTAATTATGTTATTATTATCTTAGATAATAGAGGTGTATATTATGGGAATATTTTTTACTATCTCAAGTTTGATTTTTATATTTATTATATCAGTATACTATTTTTCTAAAAAACGTGTTGAAAATTATGAAACTAAAATATATACTTTTTTACTTCTTACGACGTTGTTTTCTTTAATTTTTGATATTACTGGTTTTATTTTACTTAAATTAAATTTTGACATGAATACATTTTTTTATAAATTTATTTCTAAAAGTGTATTAGTATGTTTTTTTGCTTGGGAACTTGAGTTTACAACATATATATATATTATATCGAGAAAAGAACCATTAGATTATGATTTAAAAAAAATCAAAAGTAAAAGTAATATAGTTTCACTTATTTTTTTGGTTAATTC
>ULVD01051917.1_pt1 | contig 78740 bp, 69 predicted proteins | sample 1959101 | NCBI WGS metagenome assembly ULVD01 (sample SAMEA4835777, study PRJEB28245) | human gut metagenome | biome: gut microbiome; material: fecal sample | place: Denmark | collected 2008
TATTATTACACCATAGAGTAATTTATTTATATTTTTATCAATTTATTACGATACAGAGTAATTTTTTTATAAAATTATTAAATTATTACGATTGCTTTTTTATAACTTTAAATAAGGAAATCGCAAAAATAATAAAAATTTTAATAATATATACCTCATTTCAAGTTATTAACTCATAAAAAAAGAACTTTAGCATTAAATTTTATTTAAAGCAAACAAGGTGCTATTACACTTTGCCTACATTATTACCATTCGCACCACCTGCATTCAAGTGATTTGAAACAACAACTACATCTTTACTATCGCCAAAGAAACTTTGTACTTTATTTACTCTTTCTTTTGGAGTTAATGTTACATCACTATCTCTTGTTAATCTAACAGGTACGCCTAATTCTTTTAATCTATCATACATGTACTTACTAATACGAAGTGTAAAATCTTTTTCTTTAAGTCCATTAGAGACTGCTCCAGGATCGGTTCCTCCATGTCCTGGATCTATAACTATTCCTTTTAAAGCCATATAATCACCTAATTTATTGTATGAAAAAACATATATTTTGCTAATATATGTTTTAATAAATTCCTTTTTGTTCTAGTTTTTCTTTTAAATCTTTTGCTGCTAAGAATCTAGCACTTTTCTTATTCTTTTCTTCAGGTGTCAATTCTGCTAAAGTTCTTCCATCTAATAATTCAAATATTTCATCAAAACCAAAGCCATTGTCTCCTCGTCTTGTCTCTGTTATATTTCCATCAAGTATACCCTCTCCAACTATTGTATCTTCACCATTATAATAAACTAGTTCACATACCACTTTGGCGCTTTTATCATCACACTTCTTTACTTCATTGATTATATATTCATTTCTTTCTTTATCAGTAGCATCTTCGCCTAAGAATCTATGTGTCATTACTCCTGGAAATCCATTTAACGCATTTACACATAAACCTGAGTCATCCGCGATAACTGGCATGTTCGCTATATTATAAATTTCGTGTGCTTTCTTTTTAGCATTTCTTAAAAAAGTATCAGCATCTTCTTCAACTTCTTTATCTATCTTTTTATCCCTTAATGTATAAATTGTATCATCATTAAATATACTTTTTATTTCATTAATTTTAAATTTATTGTTTGTTGCGATTAAAACTTCCATAAAATCACCTACTTTTCTAATATCCATTCTTGTAAATATTTTATTTCACTATTGCAAAATTCGCATCTACCTTTAGTAGCATCAATAGAAGCACCACAATTATGACATTTAATATAATTAATACCTTTATTTAATTCTAAAGTACCATTTTCATTTTTTCTCATAGTGAATACTTCAGTCATATATTTTGAATTTAATTTTCCATTTTCTACGGTTATTACTCTTAAATATGCAGTTACATCTACATAACCAATGTTATTCTTTTTATAATCTTTAAATTCATCATAGTCAATTATATCAAAATCTATTATATTTTCTTTACTATAATAGTATTTTCTAACTTCATAGTTAAAATTATTAAAGAATGTTTTTTTGTCTAAGTTTGTTCTACTCCAAAATGCTTTTTGTTTTTCATTTTGTCTATCTTTATATCTTTTTATTGGACCTAATATAATATATCCATCAATTACATAAAAACCATAATAAAATATACATGAAGCTACTAAACCATATATAAAAATTTTAGATATGTCGTAACTATTAAATGTTCTAGATGTATCTTTTATGTATATAAAACTAATTATTAAACATATTACTAAGTCTACTATACCTGTTATAATTCTATACTTATTACTTCTTAAAACTCTGTCATGGTGATATTTACTTCCTAAATCTTTATCAGTGTAATCTATATTATAATGTGTTCTACAATAAGGACAACCGTCTATAAAGTTTTTTACTTTACCACTCATACCACAGTTTGGACATTTAAAATCTTTATTCTCTTCTTCTTTTGAAATAAAAGTATATTCTATTCTTGAATCAAATGTTGTTTCTTCATGAACTAATTGATTGTTTTTATAATATTCTTTTTTACATCTTATTCCTTTTGTAATTTCATCATTTACTGAGTTATCAGTATTTCTTTCTAGTATTTTATTTCCAACTATATATTTAGTTTTAATATTTATTGAATTTTCTTTTAATTTTTTATTATGAAATGTATCAGATACTAGTGCCATATATTCACATCCTATCTATTATTGTTATTGTTGTTATTATTATTGTTGTTATTATTGTTATTTGAAGAACCTCCACCGTATGATGAGCCTCCACTATCATGCCAATTATCACTACCTCTTGATGTATATACAATATGAGGTATTATCTTAAAAAAACTATTAGACATATTAAGTCCATCTATAGATGTGGTTTTTGTACTTGTCATAATTGTTTCAATTGTATTAGTACCGTCTTTTAACATTATAGCACTTGTGTTAGCACTTACTATTCCATTTGGATACTTTGTTAAAAATTGATATATCTTTTCTATATCTTCTTTAGTAAGATTATAATATTTTATAAAGTCTATACATCTTTTTTGACGTATTAATTCTTCATAAGTTTCTGGTTCTTTATTCATTTTTAAACTCCTTATCTAAATAATAAAATTCTATATTTTGAAATGGTAAATTTATTGCTTGTATATGATAATAAGCATTATTTTTTTGTTTATAATAGTGATAATCTCTTAGAGATGAAGTTGTAAAAAATATATTATTTGGAGAATCGATACTATAGTTGTTTTTATATTCTTTAATCAAGTTAGTTATATCTAGCATATAATAATCTTCTTTGTCACTATTAATATTATCTAGTACTCCTTTATATGCTTGATGTGTAGCTATATGTCTTTGTTTATTTCTATTTTCGTCCCCATAAGTTACAGTATTTCCACTTAGTATCATTATATAAATAGAATTATTTTCTGGATAATCACATTCTTCATTTATTATATTCTTTTTCATATATATTTTGACTTTACTATTAGGTGTTATATATATAAAATCTCTTGTATTTTTTAGGACTTGTGATTCTAAATTATATTCTATGTTATCTACTTTTAATATAAATACGTCCTCATCATAAATATATTTTAGTTTTTTATCAGTTCTTATTATTTCTTCTAGAGTTGGATACTCTGTATTTACTTTAGCTGGTAAGTATTTTAAACTTTCATTCATTCTCATTTTAGATACATAGTCGTATACAAATTTATCATTAAATTTATCTTTGTTATAACCTCTATCTTTGTACATTAGTTGTTGTAATTTGCATGTATAACTTTTATTAGAATTATATGTATTTTTTACGAATGGACATCCTGTTTTACATAAATATAGGTATCCACATTTACTACATTCATCATTAAATGACAATTTATTATGATTTATAAATATTTTTTGATATGCTGTTTTTAATATTTCTTCTACTGTATTTGTATAGATATTTCCATAGTAATAGTCTTTGTTTTTTTGACCTCTTACACAAGAATATATATCTCCATTTTTTTCAAGTAAGAAAAATTTTTCACCACAGTTATCACAATTAGTACAGTATCCTGGACCAAATTCATCAAACCATGGACCATTTACTCCGTAATCTAAGTCGGTACCATCAAATTCTTTATGCATTCTATTATATAGTTCTACTTGTTCTTCTTCAGTTATATGATGAAGTATTCCGTTAGAATTATAGTCAAATCCGATCATAAAGTTAAAATCATTCATATCTAGACAAGTATTTTTATGTAAATACTTTATATCTTTGATAATATCATCTAAATATTTATAATGTTCTTTAAATATAGTAGCTGATACTTTCTTTTTATTTGGTATATCTTTTAATAATTCTATGTTTTCTAATATTTTATCAAGTGTCTTTTTATTTCCTTTAGTAACTCTATATTCATCATGCATTTTAAATGGTAAATCTAGACTACCTGAAATTGAAACATTAAATTCTTTTATAGTATCTATGTGTTTATTTAGATCATATAGATTTGTTTTTATATGAGGTGTACCAATTTTAAATCCTGCATCAGTTATTATTTTTCTATTTTCATTGTAATAATTGCTTATAAACTCTATTATGTCATGAAAATCTTTTTTTGGTAATGTTGTAACTTCTCCTCCATGAAGAGATATATTAAATGGAATAACATTATTTTCTTTAAATTTATTTACTGCATACTCTAATGTTTCTAGTGGTGTATATTTTGTTTTTTCATCTATAGTATTATCTTCTAGGTAACAATATTTACATTTCATATTGCAAGCCATTGTTGGTACATATAATAAATGTATATATTTATAATCCATTTTATCCCCCTTAATTAAAGTAATATATTTGTGTTGGACTATTTTTAAATGCTCTTTCGTTAACACTTACTCCGCTTGGCAGTGTTATTGATTTTAAATCATAACAATTTCTGAAAGCAGAAGAGCCTATTTCAGTTAGTTTACTATTGCTTGTTAATGTTACATTTTGTAGTCCAGTTCCATAGAATGCATGTCCACCAATTCTAGTTACATCATCTGGTATTATGATAGAAATTAATGATGTACATTCTTCAAATGTATTTCCTCTTATTTCAGTTAATCTATTTGAAAGTTTTACTTCGCTTAATCTACCATCATTTTGAAATGCTTCTCCACCAAGTGTTGTTACTGTATCTGGTATAATCGCTTTTGTCAAATATTTACAATCTTTGAATGCTCCGCCATCTATAGTTTCAAGACCGTTTGGTAAATTTATTTCTTTTAATGATGAACTTTTAAATGCACTTCCTCCTATTTGTTTTAAAGTACTAGGTATTTCAATATATTCTAAACTATCGGTATTTTCAAAAGCACTTCCACCAATTCTTTCTAAACCTTCTGGTAATGTAACTAATGATAAGGAATATGCATTATTAAATGTATCTCCATTTATTTCTTTTACTTTAGATGGTATGTCTATTGATTTTAATGATATACAATCTTTGAATGCTCCACCACCTAGGTATTCTAAATTTTCTGGTAAATTAATTTTTTCTAGTTTTGTTAGTCCAGCAAATGCTTGACCTCTTATTTCTATTATAGTATTTGGTAAGTTAATTTCAGTTAAATCTTTCATGTTTGAAAAAGTATTTCCACGTAATGCGATAACATTTTTTCCTTTGTATGTATCAGGTATAGTTGCAGTTGTTTTATTACTTAATCCATATGCATAGAATCTTACTCCATAACCATTATCCATTTTTTCATAAAATATTTTTGGATTTCTAAATACTACAAGTGGTATACATATAGCAATCATGCATCCAATTAATAAATAACTTTTAGATGTATCTTTTACTAATGTAGTTTTTATATTCATTACTATATTAGATATTTTTTCACTTGGTCTTGATTTTACTTGTTTCATAACATAACTCATAAAGTTAAATCTTATTGTGAATATAAATAATATTAATAATATAATAAATCCTATTACATAAGTTGTAGTTGGAAAATGAAAAAATATAAGTGATATATAAAAACATAATAATACTGAGAATATTGTTGATAAAATGTTTAATCTTTTTAATGTTTGACCTGGTATTAATTTTCCTTTTATATCTATTTCTGCTTTATTTAATTCTTTTTTTACATGTTTTTCAATATATGTTACTAAAGACATAGTTGGTTCGGTATCATAATCTAATGGTTCTACATAAACAATTTTATTATTGCTTGAAGATATAGTTTTAGTAGTTAATGCTACTCCACATGTAGTACAAAACTTTTCTCCAGGCTTTCCTATATGTCCACAACTTGGACAAACTAGATTATTTTGATTTGTGTTTTCACTATTATTTATTTGAGTTTGAGGCATAGTAATACTTTGATTCTTTTTAATTGAAATAGACCATATTACTCTTAAAATAATAATAAATATTATACTATTAAATATTGGTGTATTTGACTCAGATAATGACATTAATAGTGCTAATATTACTGATGCTATTGTTGAAAGTGTTTTTACATTCTTTCTATTGTTCTCATCTTCTATTTTCTTAGAAATTGGTAATACTAAAATTAAGTAACCTAATGCAAATATTATCGCCGATTTAATTATAAAACTCATATTTTCACCTCTATTATTTTTTTATTATATCATAATTATTTTTTATCTTATCAAATATATTAAATATTGTTATTGCAAGCCCTATTATAATAATTATTGTTATTATCATATGAAAGTTAATAACTGATAATGAGAATAATTTCTTAAATAGTAGTACTCCCATTATAAATATTGTTAATAACATACTTATCATCACTAAATGATATCTTTTTGGTGGATAACATACTCTATAAATGTGTATAAATCCGATTAATCCTACTGATATTAATGATAATGTTGATTTCTCTATGAAATCTAATGGTAAGAATGTAATTATCATTATTGATAAAACTATTATAAATGATGTAGGTATTGCTTTTCTAAATACGTTTGTTAAGAAGTTTCCAGTAACTTTCTTTTTATTTGGTTCAAGTGCTAGTATGAAAGAAGGTATTCCTATTGTTAAAGCATTTGTTAGTGTTAATTGTACTGGTATAAATGGATAGTTGTAAGGTATTAACATAAATATAAGTGCTAACATTATTGCATATCCAGTTTTTACTATAAATAAACTTGCTGATTTTTCAATGTTATTAATAGTTCTTCTTCCTTCTTCTACTATACTTGGTATTGATGTAAAGTCTGAGTTTAGTAGTACTAAGTCTGAAACATTATATGCTGCTTCACTACCACATGCAAGTGCTATACTACAATCTGATTCTTTTAATGCAAGTACATCATTTACTCCGTCACCTACCATTGATACAGTTTTTCCAAGTTTTTTTAATTCTCTGATAATAATTTTCTTTTGAAATGGTGTTACTCTTCCAAATATCGTAGTTTTATCAACTGAATCTTTTAATTCCTCATCACTAAGAGTACTAGCATCTACATAATTATTAAAGTTAAGTCCTAGTCTTTTTACTATGTTTCTAATAGTTTTAGGATTATCACCAGATATTATCTTGATATCTACACCTTCTCTTATAAAATATTTTATTGTTTTGGATGCTTCTTCTCTTATTTTATCTTCCAAAAGTATAAGTCCGATTATAGTATCTTTATGTCTTTTATTAACTAACATTAATACTCTATAATTATCATATTTATCTAAATCTATTTTTTTATCAGTAACAAATTCAGGTGCTCCGACTATAAATTTATCTTTATTAAGTTTAATTCCTGAATATTTTTTATCTGATGAGAATGGTATTATTTCGTCAGCTTTCTCAAAGTTTTTGGGCTTAAAATATGCTTTTAATGCTTTCATTGTTGCATTATCATCTTCTAAATTACCACATATATTGTTCATTATTTCTTTAATATCGTATTTATCATTTAAGGTTATTACTTTTTTTACTTCCATATCCCCTTTAGTAAGTGTTCCAGTTTTATCGAAGCATATTGTATCTACTCTTGCTAGTGTTTCTATACAATATAATTGTTTTACTAATACTTTTTTCTTAGATAGTCTAATTACACTTACTGCTAAAACTGTACTAGTTAGAAGTACTAATCCTTCTGGTATCATTGCAATAAGAGCAGCAACTGTGTTTATAACTGCAGTACTAAGTGGATTATTAAGTGAATAGTATTGATTCATAAATAGAAGTAAACCTAAAGGAATGATTACCCATGATAGTATTTTAATTATTGTATTAAGTGAATCTAATAGTACTGAGTTTACTTTTTTAACATATTTTGCTTCTTTAGATATTTTAGAACTATAGTTGTCTTCTTTGATATGTTCTACTCTAGCATAACAGTTACCTGATACTACAAAGCTACCCGATAAAAGAGTATCTCCTTTTCTTTTAGTAATTGAATCTGATTCTCCAGTTATAAATGACTCATTTACTTCGATAGTTCCATCTAATACTATTGAGTCCACTACTATTTGATTACCAATCTTATACTTAATAATATCATCGAGTACTATGTCATTCACACCTATTTCTATTTCTTTAGAGTCTCTTATAACATTTACTTTTGGTGTGCACATTAGTGATAAAGTATCTACTTCTTTTTTTGCTCTTAACTCTTGAACTATACTTATTATTGTATTAGTTAGTACTGTTCCTAAAAATAATAAATTCTTGTAACTTCCAGTTAGAAATACTATAAATCCTAAACATAGGTTAAGTATATTGAATAATGTAAATATATTACTTAGTATAATGGTACTTACACTTTTAGTTGGAATAGTTGTATCTATATTAATATTGTTATGTTCTATTTGATAATTTACTTCTTTGCTAGTTAAACCAATTGTTATATCTTTGTTAAATCTTTTCATATTATTATTATAACATAATAGGTGATCTAAGACATTAAAAAAAGCACTAAATTGCTAATTATTTTTTACTACTTTTTCTAGATATAGTTTCTTATCAAATCCACCGCGTTTTGCTTTTTTCTTTTTTGCTATTTCTATTATTTTTTCTAGATTTGATTTTTCTAGTTTAGCAAGTGATATCATTATTTCTAACATATCAGCTAGTTCTTCTACTCTGTCTTCTCCAGTAGACTCTAATACTTCTTGATATTCTTCATAAAGTTTATCTTCAAGTGCTTTTTTATATTCTTCATCATTAAGTATTCTAGTTACTGCTTCTCCATCTTTATTGTCTTTTATTATTTCAGGTATGTTATCTCTTACCAATTTGTTATATACTGTTTCCATTATTATTTTCCTTTCTGTTTATTGACTCATTATAACTTGTTTTATACTATGTTTTCACAAATATCTTGCTACAATTACATTTTCAAAGGCATTTGTTGTGAACTGATCTAGTTGGACTTACCGACGCTTTCAGTTCTTTTTTGTTACAAAATTAATTAGCTTTTTATTAAAATATATGTTTATCTTTTTATCTATTACTTCTATATTGAACTTTTTAGATTCTAGTTCTTCACCATCTATATTACTATTAATAGGTGTTTTTGATATAAGTGTTAACTTGTTAGTTTGATATTTATGTACTTTTTTATATTTTTCATGTTTACCTTTTTTCATAGATAATATCATTTTCATAATGCTTACTCTATTTGCATCCTCAACAACATATATATCAAGCATATTATTATTGAGTTTAAAGTTAGGGGCTATGTTATAACCACTTCCGTAATATCCACCGTTACATACGGCAACTGTTGCGAAGTCTCCTTCTACTTCTTCATTATTAAATTTTAATAAGAAGTGTCTAGGCTCATATTTTAAGAATGAGTTTATAACACTAACATTATATCTTTGACTTTTTGGTATAAGTTTTGACTTAATTAGACCCTTGTTATTAGCTACATCTGCATCTATTCCAAAACACGCTACATTTATAAAATATTTATTATTTATCTTAATAACATCACATTCATTATTTAATTTTTTAAATTCTTTTGATGCACTTCTATAAAAGTCATTTCCGGTACCACAAGGAATAAATCCTAAAATATTATCTGTATCTATAAGAGCATTTAGAACTCTATTGATCATCCCGTCTCCGCCTACTGCGATAATAGTATATTTACACTTTTTATATTTTCTAACTATATCTTCAGTAGAATTATCTTCATTATTTATTTCTATCTCATAATCAAAATTATTTTTTATAGAAAAATCCTTTATTTTATGGATTACTTCATTAATTTCATCTTTTAAAGTAAAACTATTTATTACAAAAATATATTTCATATACTTCACCACTTATATTTTAACAAATTTAAATCTTTTATTCTACGAACAAATATAATCTTTCACATAACAAACAACTTAAATTTACAGTCATATATATTTTTATAACAATAAATACCTCACACACAAGTTCATATTAATACACAAACACATGTTTGTCAATGTTTTTTATAGTTTTCATAAAAAAAGAAAGTTATATTTCTTTTATATCCTCATTTAGTATTGAATATAAATAAGTATTAACTTTCTTATTAGTGATTGATTCTATATAAGTTTTATAACCATTTAATTGATTTTTATAGTTTTCATCTACTACATTTTTTAGCTTGAAATCTATTATGTCTATGTGATTATCATACTCTAACATTAAATCTATAATTCCATGATAGTTAGTATTATCTTTTTCATAGAAGAACTCATACTCATGATATATATTAGAATCTTTTATATTCTCAAGTAAACTATTATTTAAAAACTTCTCTATTTTATTTTTTATAAAATTATCTTCTATTAAACTTAGATTTGGATTCTTATAATCTATTAATTCTAAATATTCATGTATTTTAGTACCATAATTCATCATTTTTATTTCTTCTTTAGTACTTACTTTATTTGATTCTTTTGAGAAGTGTTTGTCTTCTATAATATCATTTTGAATATTTATTTCTTTTACATTTATATCATCTATTGTAGCATTACTTTCTTTTATATTTATACTTTTTGAATATTGATAATCTTTAGTAAGCCCTAGTTTAGTAGTATCAATTGATTTAAAATACTTTCCTAAATAGTCTTTTACTCCATACATAAAGTCAGATAATTTCATAAACTTAAGTCTTCTTATTTCTTCGATTACTCCATTATCATTCTTTTCTAGTTTTTTAGTTTCTTTTTCTGGTAAAACTATAATCATTTTTTCACGAGCTCTAGTAAGTGCAACATAGAATAGTCTAATCTTTTCACTTATTTCTTCTTTTATAAAATCTTTTTTGTATAATTCTTTTACTACTGAAGACGTTACTTCTTCCATATTAGAAGGTACTATTAAACCATAGTTTTTGTCACATATAAATTTATCCTTTAGTTCACTAGTATTAAATTCGTGATCTAAGTCTGCAAAATAACAAACTGGATACTCAAGACCTTTAGATTTATGAATAGTTAATATTTTTACTGAGTCAGAGTTACTACTGAATGTTGTATATTTTATTTCTTGTTTAGTTTCAATTATATCATTTAAGTAATCTCTAAAGTCAGTTATAGAAAGACCTAACGTACTAAGTGAAGAAGACAATTTTGATATAGTTTCTATTCTTACATTAGTGTTTTCATAGTCACCTATTTTATATAGTTTGTTATAAAAATCAGTAATATCTAATATATCATTAAATAACTCACTACTTGTTTTAATATTTATGTTTTTAATACCACTAAAGTCTTTATATAAAGTAGTATCTTTGTAACTCTTGTTATTTATAGTATCAAATATATATTCATCAGTGTATTCATATAAGAAACTTCTTCCGATACTTGTAAAGTCATATTTAAACTCTTCATTAAAGTTATTTTCATTTATAAGAATTATCAAGTCTACAATATTCTTTATTAGATATATATCAGTACTTGCGTTTAGTTTACCATCTTTTAGTATAGTAAGTGGTATGTCTAAGTACTCAAATATCTTTTTATATGTATCAAAGTATCTACTTCTATCAAGTATTATTACAAAATCATTGTATGTTGCTTCTCTTAGTTTACTTGTTTCTTTATCAAAGACTTTAATTTTATTTTTAATCTTGTTTTTTATATCTTTTGCAATAGTGAATATTTCTACTTCTGAGTTATCAAAACCAGTTTCTTTTTTATTATTCATATATTCTAGTACTTCAAAGTCATAATCAAAGTCATTCATTTTTTCAGTATCATATGCTGTATTTCCATAAACCATTTCATGTGTTTCTTTATATTCAGCCGAACCTAAACTAGAGTCCATTATAAGATCAAATACTTTATTTATATTATCAAGTACTTCAAATCTTGATCTAAAGTTCTTTATTAAATCTATTTTGTAACCACCAATATTGCTTGAATAATTACTATATTTTTCTTTGAATATATTTGGGTTTGAACCTCTAAACCTATAGATAGATTGTTTTATATCACCTACCATATATACATTATCATTAGCTATCATACTTATAAATATATCTTGTACATCATTAGTATCTTGATATTCATCTATCATTATTTCTTTGAAAGAGTCTCTTAATTCATTTCTAACGCTTTCGTTTTCTTTTAGAATTTTAATAGATAATCTTGAAATATCTGAGAATGTATATATGTTATTATCTTGTTTATATTGTTCTACTTGTGATAGGTATCTTTTAACAATATCTAGAATTGTAAATACGGTTTCTTTAGTAGATAATATATCATTTTTTATGTCTTCTAGTGTTCCATAGTCACCATATGATTTTAAGTCATCAAGTAATTTCTTTAGATTAGCTTTGGCTGCCTTTGCTTCCTCTTCACTACCACGAGGAGCACTTGGAAGTTTGACACTTTCATATAAATGAAGCTCATCTATATCAGCATTAAGTAGCCCTAGACAACTATTTTGAAGAGACATACAATAGTCATAATCAAAATACATATTCATATTATCTAGTTCTAACATTATTTCTTTCTTTTTATCGTTTATTAATTCTTTATATTTTGTTAACAAGTTGTTAACATTACTTTCTTCATAGAAATTGTTAATAATATCATCTATAAATTCATCTCTATCTATATAGTCACTTATTTTATTACATAGAGATAATACATTAGTTTTAAGAGATTTATCATTTTTAACACAATATTTCTTTATTAGATTTATAAAGTTCTCATTTTTTTCTTTATAAAGTTCTTCAAATATATTATCTAGTATTTTCTTTTGTTCTAGTTTTACGATTGATTCATCAGTAATAGCAATATTTGAAGATATATTTAAAAGGTAATGATATTTTTTTACTACTGAAAGAGCAAATGAATCAAATGTTGTTATGTATGCACTTGAGAGTAGCGTTAATTCATCTTTAAATTCAGGTATCTTACCTATTTTCTTTCTAATTCTATCTTTCATTTCGTCTGCTGCTGCTCTTGTAAATGTTAAAATTAATAGTTCATTTACGTGAATACCATTTTGTATTTTGTTAATAACTCTTTCTGATAATACTGCTGTTTTACCACTACCTGCTCCTGCACTTACTATTATATTTGAGCCAGATTTTACTATTGCTTCTTCTTGTTCTTTAGTCCATTTTGGCATTATTCTACCTCCTCAAATATATTTTTTATTTCTTTTAGTGTTACTGTATCTTTTGGTTTCATAAAACATATATCTTTGTATTTACAGAAACTACATCCAATATTCTCATTATTCATTTCTTTAGGATTTATATCGAACTTAGAATCCAATATATCCTTTGATGCTTCCTTTATTTTAGAGTCAACAACATTATAAAGAATATCTATTTCTTCATCATTTATCATTTTTGAATAATAATAGAAACCTTTACTACTAGTTCTAAGACTTTTTATAACTTTAGAATCATTAAATGAAGAATCTACTTTATCAATATAATCTAAATCACTATTTGTGTATCCTTGTAATTTTAAACTATCTAGTCTTTTCTCTTTATCAGTTGTATTATTTAATATCTTTTGTAGATAGAAGCCACCAATCTTTACATCTTTAATTTCATTCTTTATTAAATAGATATAAACGGGCAACTGCATCTCTAAACCATAAATAGTATTATTTATATTTAAATTTGGATTTCCAGTTTTATAGTCTATGATAGCTACCACTGTTTTACCATTAAATTCATTATATAAGATCTTATCAACAAAGCCTTTAAATCTTATTTGTAAATCTTTGTCAACATCAATAACTATCTTTTTTTCATACATAGAATTAGTAAGTTGTGTGTAAGATAATTGATTTTTTATTGTTTCTATAATTAAAACTAGTTCATCTTTTAAAATAATAAGAAAGAATTTTTCTGATTCATTAAATTCATAGTTTGAGTTTTCTATTTCAGTTTCATATGTCCTTATAATATCAATATCTTGATCAAAACACATAGAAAGTATCTTATGAAATATACTACCTACTGTAGCTTCAAAAGTATCTTCAAACTTATTAATTTTTAAAATATAGTCTAGGTAATATCTAAATGAACACATATAATAGTCATTAATACTTGTATATGATAGAGTTAAACCATCCTTGAAAAAATCTTTTATTTTAGATTTATCTATCGCCTTATATTTATTATCATAACTATTATATTTCATATCTTTATAGTGTGAACTTAGTTTTAATAGATTATCTGTTATAGTACCAAATTTAGAATTTTCATCTTTTTCACTTACTAATTTTAATTTATTATAATCATTTGATTCATTAAAACTAATATTTAACTCTTTTTCTTCAAATAAATCTTTTTCATATGAAGAAGAAATATATATTTCACTACTTAAGTTATGATTTGGATAAGTAACTATTAGATTCTTTATATTTATTATGTTATCTTTTGTTTCATTCATAGCGTTTTCATTTAATTCAAATGAAGTGCTTAGATCTAGTTTTTCTTTAATAGCATCACTTAAATAATCTTCATCTTTATAGTTAACTGGTATTACTCCTTCATTATATCCGATTAGAAATACATAGTCATTATCACTTACTAATTCTTTTTTAAATTCAATTACTTCGACTGCATTCTTTAATTTCTCTCTAGGAGTCTTAATATTATCTATATCATTAAATACCATATCTTTTACAAGCATAAAGTCATTAGCCCATAAATAGTTGTTTACAATACTTATTATACTTTTAAATATATCATTTTCTTCTTTAGTATTTATAAATTCTTTTAGTTTCTCTATTGTTTCATTTATATCACTATCGTAAAGTTCTTTAAATTTAATAACTAAAGACGTAGACTTAATAGTTTCAAAAGATGGTAAGTTTATAGGAATATTAAATAATTTAAATGTCTTTCTAATTATGAATTCATAATCACTTTTTACGTTAGCTATTTTTATATTATTAATGTTTACTCCGCTCTTAATAAGTTTTGTAATCTTTGAACAAATAAAAGCTATCTCTTCTTCAGAGTTATTTGCTTTATATAGTTCTTTCACAGTAGAGTTATCTTCATCATTATAAATAGTTACTTTTGAATACTCTTCTAATTCTTTAAATATATTTTTATAAAACTTATCAACATATTTTAGATTATAAAGTACAATTTCTTTACCTTTTAGAAACTCTTTAAATAAATTATTATATGTTAATAAGTTGTTAGTATCTAAATCACTTTGTATTTCTTTTAAGAAATTTATTTTTTCATCATCTATATCTTTCAAATAATAAATATTTTCAATATATATCTTAGCTATTTCAGGTATACAATTATATTTATTACTTACAAAGTATATTGCTTTATTATCATAATCAAAATAATATTTACGTTTTAGTTCACTTAAAGTTATTACTTTTACATTTATAAGTTTATCTATTTTCTTAATAAAACTTTTTTTAGCATAATCATTAAGTACAACTATTTTATTATTAAATTCTTCCATAAATTACCTCTTAATAATTATAACATATTTATCAAAATAAAAAATTACTATTTCTAGTAATTCCTTGGTTTAAGAGTTCTTGATATTCCTTCTTGTCTTTCAAGTAAAGCAAGTTCTCTTTCTTTTAATTCATTTTGTTTTTCGATAACTTCAGCTAAACGTTCTAATGTTTTAGCGTTCTTGTTGAATTCTTTTAATGCGATTTTTAGTCCTTCAGTATCTCTTAGTGCATTTTTAAGAGCTATCATGCATTCTGCTTCATATGACATACCTTTTTCCCCCTTTAAGTGACAAGTATTATATAATAATTAAGTATTTATGTCAAATTATGGTCTCATATGTTATAATTACTACATAGGTAAGGTGAGTTTATGAAGTTAAAAAAATTAATAGGACCAGTTAAAGTAATTATGATAATACTTATATTTGTACTTGGAGCTCTTGCATTACTTGCAGTATATGATTTAGGATATAGATTATTATTAGGAGGAAATCATTCTTATTTAATGGGATATACTTATCATAAAGTAAATGAAGATAATATGGCTCCTGATTATAAAATAAATGATATAGTTGTACTTGAGAAAGGTTCTTCTTATCAAATTGATGATATAATACTTTATAAATATTATGGTTCATTTAGACTTGCTAAAATTAAAGATTCTTCATCTGGTATTTATATAGTTGAAGATAATACTAATAGTGTAGATGAAGGTTATGAAATTAATGATAAATTAATAATTGGAAGAGTTACTCAAAATATTAAGAATTTTGGTGTAATATTCTCAATAATTACTAGTCCACTTACTATATTTTTCTTTATGATTGCGATAGGTGGTTATTTCTTTTTAACGTTAGGAGATAGAGGATAATGGCATTAAATGAAGTAAAAGAATATTTAAAAAAATATAATGCAGATGATAGAGTTATAGTTCTTGATGAAAGTAGTGCAACTGTTAGTATGGCAGCTCATGCGCTACATACTACTGAAGAGAGAATTGCTAAAACTTTATCATTTAGAGTTAAAGATAAAATTGTACTTATAGTATTAGCTGGAGATGCTAAAATAAATAATTCTAAATTCAAACATTATTTTGGAGAAAAAGCACATATGCTTCCATTTGATGAAGTTCTAGAATTAACTGGTCATCCAGTAGGTGGTGTATGTCCATTTGCAGTTAAATCTGGAGTAGAAGTTTACTTAGATGAATCTCTTAAAAGATTTGAAACTGTCTTTCCTGCTTGTGGAAGTCCTGCTTCTACGATTGAGGTCACAATAAAAGAGTTAGAAGAGTTTTCTAACCCTGTAGATTGGATAGACGTATCAACTATTTAATATTCTTAGTTGGATATTTACTAGTGATAACATGTACTTCTTTTTTACATTCAAGAAGTACTTTTTTATTGTCATGATTTTTCAGTGCTTTAATGATTATATCTGCAATCTCTATAAAATCTTTGTCATTTAAGCCTCTTGTAGTCATCGCTGCACTTCCAAGTCTTAATCCACTTGTTATACTTGGCTTTTCTGTATCAAATGGTATTGCATTCTTGTTAACAGTTATATTTATTTTATCAAGTGTTTCTTCTGCTTCTTTACCAGTAAGTCCAAAACTAGATTTAACATCTATTAACATTAAGTGGTTATCTGTTGAATTAGATACTACTTTTACATTATTCTTTTTGAATTCTTCTGCCATAGCATTTGCATTTTTAATTATATTTTTAGCATATTCTTTGAATTCTGGTTGTAACGCTTCATAAAAACATTGTGCTTTGGCTGCTATTACATGCATAAGTGGTCCACCTTGTATACCTGGGAATACTACTTTATTAATCTTTTTAATTATTTCTTCATTATTAGTTAGTATTAATCCACCTCTTGGACCTCTTAATGTTTTATGAGTAGTTGATGTTACTACATCAGCATATGGTACTGGATTCATATGAAGACCTGCTGCTACTAAACCTGCTATATGAGCCATATCTACCATTAAGTATGCACCACATTTATCAGCGATTTCTCTAAATTTTTTGAAGTCTATGCTTCTACTATAAGCACTGCATCCTGCGATTATCATTTTTGGTTTTTCTTTTAAAGCAAGTTCTTCTATTTTCTTATAATCTAATGTTTCACTTTCAGGATCTAACTCATATGAAACTATTTCATAGTCAATACCACTAAAGCTTACTTTGCTTCCGTGTGTTAAATGTCCTCCTTGAGCAAGTGACATTCCAAGTACTTTATCTCCCCTATTTAATAACGCTCTATAAACTGCCATATTAGCTGAACTTCCACTATGTGGTTGAACATTAGCATAAGTGCTTCCAAATAATTTACAAGCATATTCTATTGCTTTATTTTCAAAAATATCGATGTATTCGCATCCTCCATAATACCTTTTACCTGGGTATCCTTCAGCATATTTATTAGTTAAGATACTACCTTGTAATTCTAATATAGCTTTAGATACATAGTTTTCACTAGCTATTAATTCTATATTATTTTGCTGTCTTTTCTTCTCTAAATTTAATGCCTTTCTTAAATCTATATCCATATTACCTTCACCTCTATATAATTATAACAAATATTAAAAGATATATCTTTAATTGATATATCTTTTTTACATTATTCTACTGATTTTAATGATTCAACCATCTTAATATGCTTCAAACTAAAGTATGTAGCTATGTCAACCAAGAATGTAAATATTAATGTTATACCTAAAGAATATATATAACTATAAATAGATATTTTAGGACTAAACATAGTAATATCAAGTTCACAAGTTTTGATTATATACATAGTAAGAGCATATCCTACGAAACATCCAAGTAACATACCAATAAATGTTAGTATTTTGTTTTCTCTTCCAATATAGTTATAAACTTCATTATCGTAGAAACCCAATACTTTAATAGATGCTAGTTCTCTTTTTCTTTCACTAATATTTATACTTGATAAGTTATAAAGTACTACGAAAGCAAGAAGTCCTGCTGAAACTATTAATATACCTGATACTTGTCCAAAGTTTTCCATTGCTTCATCAAATACAGTTCTACTAAGTGAATTGTATGTTAGTTTAGAAACTGAATCATATTCTTTTAGTCTCTTTGATAAATCTTTTCTTGTTTCTTCATTTAAGTTATCTACTTTTACAAACATAGTATTATATGAATCGCTATCATATACTTTCTTACTCATATAAATATAATGCATTATGTAGTTTTCAGTACTTCCACCTACTGTTGTTGTGTATTCTTTATCATCAAGTTTAATCTTTAGAGTATCGTTTTCTTTTAATTTTAGAAGTTTATATAGTTTTTCTGAAACAAATACTTTATCATCTAGAGTATATTCTTTTTCAGTCTTTCTATCTTGTATCTTTATAAAATCTTCATAGTTATCAAATGGTATTATAAGTTGTACTGATTGATTAGTATCTTTATTTATAATATCTATTGCTTCTTTATTTACTTTTAGAGTTTCTTTGAATTCTTTGAATTTCGATATCTCTTCATAATCTTTATCTAAAGATTCACTATCTTTGTTAAATGTTATTTCTAAGTTATAACTAAATATCTTTTCATATTGATTTGGTACCATATCAGTTATACAATCTTTTATACCAAATCCTGCGATTATAAGTCCAGTGCATCCAGCTATGCCAAATATTGTCATTAAGAATCTTTTCTTGTATCTAAATACATTTCTTACTGTTACCTTTCTTGAGAATGATAAGTGTTTCCATATAAATGGTATTCTTTCTAATAGTACTCTTTTACCTGCGGCTGGACTTTTTGGTCTTAGTAGTTCTGCTGGTACTTCTTTTAGAGATTTCTTAACTGCTAAGTATGTTGATAAAAGTATACAACCTATTGCTATTAAAGAACCTACAAATGCACTTGATGTATCAAATTCATTAACAAAATCTCCTAGTGTGTACATTAAGCTATACATTCCATAGATTATGCTTGGGATTGTGTTTGAACCTATTATTACACCTAGTACTGAGCCAATTGTTGTTGCTAGTAATGCATAAATAATGTATTTAAATAGTATTTGATTATCATTATAACCAAGTGATTTTAAAGTACCTAGTTCTCCTCTTTCTTCTTCTACCATTCTTGTCATAGTAGTCAAGCTTACAAGTACAGCAACTATATAAAATAATAATGGGAATACTTTAGCTAATTTGTTAATTCTTTCACTATCTTGAGAGAAACTATAATATCCAACATTAGAATCTAAGTCTAGAATATACCATTCTGGTTTTTCTAATTCGTCTATTTCTTTTCTAGCATCTTCGATTTTCTTATATGCATCCTCAAACTCTTTATCAGCTTTCTTTCTATTTTCTTCTAGTTCTTTTCTTGCCTTTTCTATTTCCTTTTTACCATTATTTATTTTAGTTCTGGCTCTTGATATTTGACTATATGTTTTCTTTTCTTCTTTAAGTAGAGTGTTATAGCCATCATTTAATTTCTTTAAATTTGATTCTAAAATGGAAAGTTGTGCTTTTAATGCTGTTGTGTCTCCGCCTACACTTTCTAAGTATGCAATATTCTTTTTAAGAGTAGTAATTCCATCATTAACTTTTTTCTTATTAGATTCTATCTCTGCTTTCTTAGATTTAAAAGTCTCTTTAGCTTTCTTTTCATTATTATTTAATTTTGTTAAATTACTGTTAAGAGTTTTTTCATTTTTATTTATTTTATCTTCCGCATCATCTAACTTTTTATAAGCATCTTTTTTCTCTTTATTATATTTATCTATATTATCATTTAATTCTTTTAATGCGTCATCTTTTTCTTTATTAAATCTAGTTTCTATAAATTCATTTGTTATAACTTCTAGTTTATCTTCTTCAGTGTTTATAAGTTGTTCATAATCTTTTGAATATGTGCTTTCATTATTATTTAGTTTTATATAAGCTTCAGTGTAGTATTCAATATCAAAGTTAGTAATTAGTGAATACATATAGAAGTTGACTTTACCGTTTAATAGTTTAGTGCTTCCTCTTTCATGGGATACATATAACGGACTTTTAACAAAACCTACGATTTTTAAGGTTTTTTCTTTTAAGTTATCATCTTCTATAGTAATAGTGTCTCCGATTTTATAGTCTCCTAAATCTTTATTCTTTTCTATTACACATTCTTTATTAGTCTCTGGTAGTCTTCCTTCAGTAACAATTAATTTATTCATTTTAGCTTTTGGATCATAAGAGTGGATTTTTACTACATAATCGTCATCTACTCTTATAAGAGCATCTATACTATAAGATGGTTCAACGTCATATCCATCATTTTTTAATTTTTTTATTTCTTCATTAGTAATTCCCCAAGTAGATATTAGATTAATATCATAAACATTTTGTTTCTTGAAGTATTCATCTATAATACTTTCCATATTAGGTGAAGTTTGTCTAATACCAGTAAAGAATCCTACTCCTAAAAGTACTATTGCTAGAATAGATAGAAATCTTTTAAATGTTTTTTTGATACTTAGGAAACTTTGTTTAGTTAGTGTTTTCACTACCATTCAATCCTTTCTATATCAACTGGTTTTTTATTAATAACAACTTCTTCGACTTTTCCACTTTTGAATTTAATGACTTTGTCTGCCATTGGAGCAATAGCTGTGTTATGAGTAATAATTATTACTGTCATTTTTCTTTTTCTACAAGTATCTTGTAATAGTTTAAGTATTTGTTTTCCAGTAACGTAGTCTAAGGCTCCAGTTGGCTCATCACAAAGAAGTACATTTGGATTTTTAGCTAGTGCTCTTGCGATAGATACTCTTTGTTGTTCTCCACCTGATAGTTGTGCTGGAAAGTTATTAAGTCTATCTTTTAAGCCTACATTTATTAGTGTTTCTTTAGGAGAAAGTGAATTCTTACATATTTCTGTTGCTAGTTCTACATTTTCAAGAGCTGTTAAATTTTGTATAAGATTATAGAATTGAAATACAAAACCTATATTAGTTCTTCTATATTTAATTAGATCTTTTTTGTTATATTTAGTTATATCTTTTTTAGCTACTGTTATTTTTCCACTAGTTGCTTTATCCATTCCACCAAGTATATTAAGTGCTGTTGTTTTACCTGCTCCTGAGTGTCCTAAAATACAAACTAATTCTCCTTGTTCTATTTCAAAATTCACTTTATCAAGTGCTTTTACTTCTATTTCTCCTGATTTATATATTTTACTTACATCTTTAAATTCTATGTATGCCATAATATCACCACATTAATATTAACATTTTTTACATAAAAAAAGTAGTATTTCTACTACTAATTTTGATTCATATCAATTGTTTGTGGTGTATCTATTTTTATTTCAGGTTTTTCTTCTGGTATAACAATTGGCTCTTCTTTTGTATTATCCGGAGTAACAAATGTAGGTATAGTTTCAGGAACTACTACTTGTGGTTCAACTGTAACTTCAGGAATAATATGAGCTTGTGGCTCAGTATTTGTATTTCCGATAGGACCACTAACTGGTTCTTCAACTGGTTGTTGTACAGGTTCTTCCATTTCTGTTTTTGGTTCAGTAGGTGTTTCAGTTTGAACTGGTGTTTGTTGTACAGTTTGAGTTGGTTGTTGTTCAGTTACTGTTGTTGTACTAGCTACTTCATTATTTATTTCTCTAGTTGGTCCTCCATTTACTAAAGCAGGATTTGGAATAGCTGCAGCTATAGATGGATCATAATCTGCATGAATTGGTTCATTTTGAGCAGGTATTACTTCTTTTCCTTTTTTACCTTTTTTTATAATCATAATTATTATTAATATTACAATAACTACACCGGCAGCAATTCCACCATATAGAATGTAATAATTAGTCATATTCTTAATTTCAAATACATATTCTATTTTATTATCACTTTGAGTAGTTAGCTTCCAAGTTAACTTTTTCCCATCATTTTCTGTATTTGTAGCATTATTACTAATTGCTTTTTCTGGAAGGTTTACTGTATATGTTATTTCCATTTCACTAGCTAATCCCATTAAATCGCTATAATCTGGTTCATCTGTTCCAGGTATACTAGTGTCATCATCTTCTCCACTTATTGTTGTATCATCAACATTTGTTTCGTTTCCTGGTGTAGTAACTTTATTATCATTAGTAGTTGTATTTCCTACAGTTGTGTCATTACTTGGAATAACAGTATTTCCATTATCAGTTGTCTCAATTGATACTTTATTATCATTAATTGTATTTTGTGTATCAAAAGATAAACCACCATTTGTATCATTATTCAACTTAAGATTATATTTAAAATTAGCTGTATATTTATTTTTTAAAAATCCTTTTTCAACTTTAAAGAAAACAGTTTCATCAAAATCTTCGCTAAAATATTCACTTAATTCTACTTCTTTACCAGTTTCATTAGAAATATCATCAATATTGTTATATACTTTTTTCATTAAATAACCAGTATATCCATTATCAGTTTTCTTTTCATAAGTAATATTACGTTTTTTTAACAAATTTAATTCTTCACTAGAAAATACTTCATCATTTGATTCATCATTATATTCTAATAGTTTATTGCTAACTAAATAAGAACTTTCAAATACCATACTTTTATCATTATTAATAGTCATTTCAGTTCTACTTTTAACACATCCAGTCATAGTAGTTAATATTAATAAAATAGCTATGACTTTCTTTATACTTTTCATATACCCACTATCCTTTTTTACTATAATATTCTCAACTAGATTATATCATAACAAAAGAGTTTTTAAATACTTTTTGATAAAAAAATAACATTTATGTGTAAATTACATAAATGTTTTAAGTTTCTCTATTTCTTCTTCTTGAAATTTGAGAAATTTAGTAGATAGTTTTAGAATTTTCTTATCAACTAATTTTTTATAATTTTCTATTTTTGTTTGCATCTCTACGATTCCCATTGTTAAGCCTTCGATTACCATAGATGCAATAGCTGGATCACTATTATCTTTCATTGTTTCCATAGTTATTCCCATTTTACTACTTAGTTTAGCCATAAGATTTGTTTTCTTCGGTTCAATCTTATTCTTTTTTAAGAGTTTTTCTGATTCTTTTAAGAAATTATTATATTCTTTTAATTCATCTTCAATTAAACCTTTTATTTTGTTATCTCTTTTTCTTAGTGCATCACTTAAAATATTTAAAGTATGTACACCCATTTCTGCATTTTCATATACAAAATTTAATAATTCCATATTTTCATTCATTTATCTTCACCAATATTATTATTTACATTATTTTAGTGTTTATGCATTATTGATAAAATATTTTAAAAATGTTAATATTGTCTAAAGAGGTATTTATGATTAAAGAAAATGAACAAGGCATTTTAATAGTCGTTTCAGGGCCATCTGGTTGTGGTAAGAGTACTCTTGATCAAAAGTTAATAGAATCAAGAGATGACACTGTTATGTCTATAAGTGATACTACTAGAAGTCCTAGATGGGATGAGAAGGATGGTACCAGTTATAACTTTATAAGTACAGAAGAGTTTGAACAAAAGATTAAAGATAATAAATATTTAGAATATGCGATAGTTCACTCTAATAAATATTATGGAACACCTATTGAACATATAGATGAGTTACTTAGTAAAGGAAAAAATATAATACTTGAAATTGATATTGAAGGAGCACGTAAAGTTAATGAAAAAAGACCTGATGCTGTATTTATATTTATTATGCCACCATCAATGGAAATACTTAAGAAAAGACTAATTAGTAGAAAAACTGAAACTAAAGAACAAGTCGTAGAAAGATTTAAAACTGCATATAAAGAAATAAATGAAGTATCTAAATATAACTATGTAATTGTTAATGATGATATAGAAGAGTCACTTCTTAAAATGAATAGTATTATTGAATGTGAAAAATGTAGAGTTGATAGAATTGAAGAAGTTTATTTAGGAAATCAAGAAGAAATGATACACGAGTTATTAATTGATTTTGATAAAGAAAATTATAAAGAGCATAAAGAGTCATAGACTCTTTTAATATGCATAAAATTATTAAATATGTAATATACTATAGTATAAAATTATATATATTTATGATAAAATTATTATGGTGAAATATGAAAAATAAAATGTTAATAATTTGTTTATTATTTATATTATTAGTTGGATGTAATAAAAAAGAAGATATGCCTGTTATGAACAGTTCTAATACTAAACTTGTTATTAGTGATAATCTTACTTTTGAATATGCATCCAAAGTTAAGCTTTATGATATTGTAAGTATTGAGGATGGTGAAATTACAAGCGATAACATATTAGTTGATACATACACATTAGGTAAGAATAAAATTCTTGTTCATTATAAAACTCACAATAATAGAGAGAAGTTTGAGCCTTTAGAATATGAAATTGTTGATACTACTAAGCCTTTAGTTTTAATAAGTGGTTCTTATAGTACTACTAAGGGAACAAATGTCAACTTAGTTGATAAAGCTTTATGTGCTGATAATTATGATAAAAGACCTGAATGTAAAGTTGAAGGTGATTATGACGTTAATAAAATTGGTACGTATAATTTAAAATATATTGCCACTGATTCATCTAATAATACTACTACTAAAAGTTTTAAATTAGTTGTTAAGGAAAAACCTAAAAAAACAAATACAAGTAATGCATCTACTCCTAAAAATACTGTTAGTATAAAAGATGCAATAAAAAAATATAAGAATGAAAACACTATGATTGGAGTTGATGTATCTACTTGGCAAGATACTGTTGACTGGGAAAAAGCTAAAAAAGCAGGTGTTGAATTTGCGATGATTAGAATTGGTTTTGGTCATAATAGAAAGAATCAGATTGTTATGGACAATCAATATAAAAAGAATATAGAGAATGCTAAAAAAGCTGGTATACCAGTTGGTGTTTATTTCTTTAGTTATGCTAAAGATGTATATGAAGCACGTGAGCAAGCCCAGTATGTTGTTAATACACTTGATGGAATTACTCTAGAGTTACCTATCGCATTTGATTGGGAAAACTGGAATAACTTTAATTCATATAATATTAGTCTTACCGATATTAACTTGATAGCTGATGCGTTCATTAATGAAGTTACTAAGCATGGATATCAAGGAACACTTTATAGTAGTAAATACTATTTAGAAAATATATGGGATGTTGGTAGTAAAGATACGTGGCTTGCTCATTATACATCTGAAAAATCTAGTTATTCTAAACCGTATACTATGTGGCAATTCTCTAGTAGAGGTAAAGTTGATGGAATAAATGGTGTTGTTGATTTAAATGTGTTATATAAATAAAATACTAGGATTTAATCTTCCTAGTATTTTTACATTACATTGTTATTTTATAATACTTTTAAGTTAAATTTATACAATAGATTGTGATTTATTGTGATCATATTACTAAATTATCATAATATTTTGCATTTTATTGTGTGTTTCTTAGTATTTTTTCGTACTTTTACACATTCTATTGTGATTACAACTGTTCTACAAATGTATCATATATTCTTATATATCTATAAGTTATTCTATTTGTTCCATCTTTCTTTTCTTTTGTAATCATTTTTAACTTTATCATTTTGTTTAGTATTCCAATTATTGTATTGATATGCACTCCAAGTTCTTCTGACATTTCTTGTGGTGTAAATACTATTTTTTTCATCATTAATGGATGCATTCTTAGCACTATACTACCCTTTATATTTTGTCTTATATTTTCTTCATCTTCATCATATACCCTATTTATTTTTTCAATTCTTCCAATATTTCTAGTGCATTGGTCTACAACACATTGTAAAAAGAATCTTATAAAACCATCTACGTTTCCATTTCTGCATTCTGTTAAGGCATTATAGTAGCTTGCTTTGTAAAGTTCAATGATTTCTGAAAGAAATAGTATTGGCTCATCATTTTTAATTTTAGCAAGTTGAAGTGTCATTAAGGCTCTACCCATTCTACCATTTCCATCTTTATATGGGTGTATTGATTCAAACTGAACGTGTGAAATTGCTACTTTTATAAATGCTTCATCATCATATATATCATTCATATATTCTATTAGATTATCTAATAATTCTGGTACTTCTTCTGGTACTGGTGGTACGAAAGTTGCTCCTTCTTTACCTAAACCCTTAAGGCCTATATAATTTTGAATTGTTCTTATTTCACCTGGAGATTTATCTTTTCCTCTTACGCCTGAAAGAAGTATCTTATGCATAGAATTTATCATATGAACACTAAAATCATTTTTTTGCAACTTTTCAGTAGCATACTCTAACATATTCTTTAAATTCTTAACTTCTTGTATACTATCATTTTGTTCTACATAATTAATATAGTACATATCATCCTGTGATATTTGTGTGCCTTCAATTCTTGATGATCTAACACTTTCTCCTAGAATTAAAGAATCCAGAAAATATCTTTGATCAAATTTGAACATCTTTAGTAAAGATTTATATTGTCCATATTTATCATTTGCTTGACCTAACAATTTAATAGTTTCTCTATCAAGTCTATATTGAATTGGTAATAATTTAGCTTTATATGGTTCCATATTAACACTCCTCTCTATTATAATATATCACTTTTCATTAAAAAAATACACAATATTTTTGAATTCATTGTGTATTTTACATTATTTTTATACATTTTTCAAGCATATATTGTGCGTTTATGACTAAATCATCACAATATTTTGCATTTTATTGTGTGTTTTTTATTATTTTTATATACTTTTACACATTTTAATGTGATGTACAAATAAAAAGAGTATTTCTACTCCTTCTCTATTGCATCCATTATATATGGAGCTATTTGTATCTTTCTTGAAACTATATCTTTTAGAGGTACGCCTTCATATATTTCTTTTAGATCAAAACTATTCTTAATGATATTTTCTGCATCTCTATTATATAAGCAATAAGATACATTTTCAAAAATATCTGTTACGAATAAAGTAACAACCCTTATATTTTCATTATGTGATACTTCGTCTAAATAGTTAACTAAACTATTTATTTTTTTATTCATAGATTCAAAGTCAGCTGTTAAGATTTGACCTATTCCGATTATCTTTTCATTTACTTTATATGTCTTAAAGTCTTTATGAAGTATATCTTCATTTGTAAGTCCTTTAATAGTCATACCTTGTTTCAATAATTCTATACCATACTTCTTATATTTTATTTTAGCTATTTTTGATAAGTTAATTAATGCATCAGTATCTCTAATAGTAGTAGTTGGTGATGTAAGAAGTAATGTGTCTGATATGATTGCTGAAGCCATAAGACCAGCAATTTCTTTAGGAATCTTTATATTATTTTCTTTATATAAATCATAAATAATTGTATTAACACTACCTACTCCTGCATTTCTAAAGTTAATAGGTTTCTTAGTATTAATATCTCCTATATTATGGTGATCAATTACTTCTAATATTTCTGCTTCTTCAAGACCATCTACGCTTTGTGAAGAATTATTATGGTCAATTAAAATAACTTGTTTCTTATCTACATCATTAGTGTCTGTTAAAGTTAAAAGACCCTTACATTCATTCTTACTATTTAGTATTGGATAGTTAGTATGTTTTAACTTTTTACTTTGTTCAATAAAGTCTGATAAATAATCTAGTTCATTAAAAGTGACTGACTCTTCTTTCCTCATTATATCTTTAATATAGTTAGAGAATGATATTAGTTTCCCTACTTCATATGAAGATAATGGTGTACTAATAATATTAACTTTATTCTTTTTAGCTCTTTGTATTATTTCTTGAGGTAATTCTATACCTGCGATAACTATAATTAGTTTAACTTTACTTTCAATTGCATAATCAAGAATTGCTGCTCTGTCTCCTATAATAAGTATATAACTATTGTCAAGTGTAACTCTTTCTATAAATGTAGCTTTAGCATAAGTAGCAGCAAGTACATTACCAGATATTTCTTTATCAAATTTTAATACTGGCGTTCCTTTTAAAACACTTATTAAGTTTCCATAAGAAGTATTTATTTTATGAAAGTCTCCAGTTATAATTTCACGAGCTACTTCTTTTAATGAAACATATCCATAGTATTTATTTTTATTTTCTACTACTGGTATACCCGTTAGTGAATATTTATTCATATAATCAAATGCATCTTTAATTGGCACATTCTTATCAATAAAACATCCTTTGTGATATGCTACATCCTTTAATTGTAATTTTACATCATTTAAATGATATGGTTCTTTAACATTAAAATAATTTAATGCATACTTAGTTTCTGGATTTAAATTACCTAGTGTTGATGCGACAGTATTAAAACCTAATTTATTCTTTAAATATGATAAAGAAATTGATGCACATATAGAGTCTGTATCAGGATTTTTATGTCCAAAAATATATGTTACTTTTCCATTCATTTAGTTCATCCCCTTTAACATTCGTAAATGATACCACGAAATTACTTAAAAATAAAGTTAAAATTTAATTAATTCGTAATTTCTAGTACCAACGTGTAGTTTTTCTGCTTCTTCTATAGTATGAATTCCATTTCTAGATTCAATTCTTTCTATTAAATGGTCTTTTCCAGGATCGTTAGAATTATATACTAAATCAATACATGCTTGATCTAGTGCAACTGGATCGGTTGATGCTAAAATACCAATATCTTTCATACATGGGTCCTCAGCAACTGCACAACAATCACAATCTACTGACATATTTGCCATTACATTTATAAATGCTATATTCTTTTCATAATCAACTATTGTTTTAGCTGCTTCAGCCATAGATTCTAAGAATGAATCATGATCTGCAGTCCATAAATCTTCAGATTTACCAGCACCATGAATATTTGCTTTACCATGACTAGATGCAAGTCCTATTGATATATTCTTAAGAGAACCTCCAAATCCACCCATTGGATGACCTTTAAAATGAGAAAGAACTAACATAGAATCATAATTTTCTATATTCTTACCAACATAATTAACACTCAAATGTTTTCCTTCTTTTACAGGTAATTCTAACTCTTCATCTTTATCAAGCAAATCAACATTATAATATTTAGTCCATTCATGTTCTTCTAAAAGTTTTAGATGTTTGTCACTTGTATTTCTAGCTCCATCATACGCAGTATTACATTCAACAACAGTGCCACCTACGTAATCAATTATATCTTTATAGAATAGAGGTTTTAAATAGTTTTGATTACCTTTTTCTCCACTATGAACTTTAACAGCAACTTTACCATTAAGTTCTACACCTAACTTTTTATAAATTTCAACTAATTTTTCACTACTTATTTCATTTGTAAAATAAACTTTGCTTTTCATTTTACCACCATATTATATGTCTATTATAGCATAATCTCTTTTAATAATTATCTATATTTGTTATAATGTTTACGTGAGATTTATGAAATACGACAAAGAGTTTTTAGAATATATAGATGAAATAATTAATAATAAAGAATTTTTAAAGAGAAAGAAGTTTGCTCATCATGAAAATGAAAGTGTTTATGAACACTCTATGAAGGTAGCATATGAATCTTATAAGTTTGCTAAAAGACATAATTTGAATGTTAGAAATACTTGTATTGGAGCAATACTTCATGATTTTTATTTTAAGCCATGGCAGGATGATCATACTAAAAAGAAATTTAAAGAGTTACATGGATTTGTTCATGCAAGAGAAGCTTTATATAATGCAAGAAAGCATTTTCCTCATTTAATGAATCCAATGGTAGAAGATATTATATTAAGACATATGTTTCCTCTTAATATAAAACCACCTAAGTATGCTGAGAGTTGGGTTGTTACTATGATGGATAAGAAATGTTCATTAAATGTACTTGCTCATCCAAGTAAATATCCAAAATATTTAGGATTTAAGAAAAGGAGAAAAAATAGATGTGTGATTTAAAAATATTATTTTTATTATTTATTGCTTATTCAATGATTGGTTGGATGATAGAAGTAGTCGCTACATATCCTGATACAAAATGTTTTGTAAATAGAGGATTCTTAATAGGTCCATATTGCCCTATATATGGTAATTGTGCTATTGCTATGGTGTTATTACTTCATAATATAGAAAGTCCTATATTACTTTTTATTCTTTCAATTATAATATGTAGTGCCGGTGAATATGTTACAAGTTACTTAATGGAAAAATTATTTCATGCTAGATGGTGGGATTATACTAAAAATAAATTTAATATAAATGGTAGAATTTGCTTAGTAAATAGTTTAGCATTCGGAGTACTTGGATTCTTACTAGTTAAATTTGTTAATCCATTTGCTCTTAGTTTATTTGATAAAATATCTCCACTAACTATTAATATATTATTTTATACAATACTAACACTATTCTTAATAGATAACTTTATATCATTCAAAGTAATAATTAAAATTAAAGATATGGGTGTTAAATATGTACATTTAGATAATACAAAAGAAATAACAGAAAAAGTTAAAAAGATACTTAGTGATAATGTACTTGCTAAAAGAGTATTTAAAGCATTTCCAAATATTAAATTTAAATTTAATATAAAAGAAAAGATGAAATATTTAAAAGATAAAGCTACTTCAATTAAAAATAACTACAAAAAGTAAAAATCGTAGTTATTTTTTTATTATTTCATTGTAAAGTTTACACATATTATTAAATATGAACTAATCAATGTTGTATAATTATATTGGAGGCGTGTAATATGTTTGAAAACAAGAAAATTTTTATTCTTGGTATGGCTAGAAGTGGTTATCATGCAGCTAGAGTACTTGCTAAAAGAGGTAACACTATTGTATTAAATGATAAGAATGCCAATCAAGATAAAAATCATATCAAGGAATTAGAAGATTTAGGAGTTAAAGTAATATTAGGTGATCATCCTGATGATATATTAGATGAATCATTTGATTACTTAATTAAGAATCCAGGAGTTCATTTTGATCATAAATATTTAAAATACGCAGAAGAACATAATATTAAAGTTATTAATGAAATAGAAATGGCTTATCATTTATTACCTAAAGGAGTTAAGTTAGTAGCTATTACTGGTACTAATGGTAAAACTACTACTACATCACTTACTTATGAAATAGTTAGTGCTGCATTCCCTGGTAGAACACATTTAGCTGGTAATATAGGATTCCCTTTATGTGAAGTTATTGAGGATATTAAAGAAAATGATTATTTAGTTATGGAAATAGGTGTTCCACAACTTCATGATTTCTATGATTTTAATCCTGATATTGCAGTACTTACTAATATATATGAAGCACATTTAGATATGTTTGGTACTCGTGAATATTATAATGAAAATAAACTTAGAATATTCCAAAATCATACTTCTAAGAATATTGCAATCATTAATAAAGGAAACGAAGACGCATACAGAATTACTAAAGATATAAAGAGTACTAAGAAATACTTTACTAGTAAAGAAAAGATAGATGGAGCTTACTTAGAGAATGGTAAGATATACTATTATGGTGAAGAAATAATAGATACTAAAGATATTAAATTACAAGGTAATCATAATTATGAAAACGTTATGTGTGCTATTATGATTGCTAAGGAACTTGGTATATCAAATGAAATAATGTGTAAGGCTATAAGTGAATTTACTGGAGTAGAACATAGAATAGAATATGTTAGAACATTTGAAGGAAAAGACTTCTATAATGATTCTAAAGCTACTAATATAACTGCTACTCAAATAGCTCTTAGTGCATTTAAAAAACCAACTATTATATTATTAGGTGGTCAAGAAAGAACACAAAACTTCTTAGATTTAAAAGACTATATGAAAAATACTAAAGCAGTAGTATGTTATGGTGAATGTAAAGAAAGATGTAAGAAACAAATAGATTCACTAGGTATTAAATGTACTATGGTTAATACTTTAAAAGAAGCAGTAGAAGTTGCTAATAAAGAAAGTGTTAGTGGAGATGTTATTCTTCTAAGTCCAGCAAGTGCATCTTGGGATCAATATGCTAAATTTGAAGACAGAGGCGATGAATTTAAAAAATTAGTTAAAGAATTATAGGAGTTAATATGAAAATAATATGTGAGCATTGTGGTACTAATATAGATATAGACAAAGATAAAGTTTGTCCTAACTGTAAAGCACCATATTCAAAAAACCAAGACTATAAAGAATATAAAGAAAGATTTAATAAAGAAAAAGATACTGACTTAAGAAGTAAAGAGTTAGATAATGAATTAAAAGAAAAAACTAAAGATATAATGGATACTAGTTTAAAAACTTTTAAATCAACGTTTACCATTAGTAAGATTATGTTCGTTGTAGTTGGGATAATAATATTAGCTATAATGACAATAGTTGTAATAAACATAGTAAACTTCAATAATGATTATAATGATACAAGAGATGAAATAAATAATACCAAAGAAATGATTGATAGTAGAAATAGTGAATTCGATGATCAATATAATAAAATAAAAGAAGAACTCGAAAAACAACAAAAAGAGTTTGATGAAAAGTATAATAATAATTAAAAAATTGTAAGTTAATTCTTACAATTTTTATTTACCATTAATTATGTTAATAATATCTTTACCATACTTCTTATACTTAGTATCAGAAAAACCTTCTATACTTTTTAATTCTTTCTCATTTATTGGTTTTACTCTTACTATTTCATTTAATACTTTATCATTAAATATATAATATGGTTTATAGTTAAGTTGTTTAGCTTTATAGTTTCTATAATTCTTAAGTTTATTCTTAATAATATCATTTAAATCAAATAGTTTTTCTCTTGATACTACTTTAGTTTCATTTATATCATCTACTATATCTTCATCTATACATAGAGATATTATTCTATCAGCACTTTCTTTTATAATATCATCCATACTAGAAAACTCTGTAGAATTTTTTTCGATCTTTTTAATATAATCTACTAGTTTATCTACCCTAACTATTTTGTTTTTAACATCTCTTGGCGCACCTTTACTATTTACAACAGTATTTTCATTAGAAAGTACTACTATTCCGTGATAAAAGTCATCATAAGCCTTATTTAATATTAATTTTTCAAGGAATGTACTATGATCATTTAAATACATCTTAATAGTATCTATATTTCTATCTAGTTTATCTATAGGATTATAAATACCTACTTTCTTACCATAATAAGTTCTATAGAAGTTACCGCTATTATCAATTAAAATATTACCATAAGTATTCTTACATTCTAATATATAATAGTTTCTTCTAGTTATAAGCATAAAATCTATTTGAACTCTACGATCTTTATATGAAATATTTAAATCATGTAATATAAGCATTGGAATATTACTATTCATAAGAGCATTAACTACTTTATTTTCTCCTCTTAGGGCATACTCATACTTTCTTATATCTTTTTCTATAAACTCTTTCGCTTCTTTAGATGCACTTTTTATTTTCTTATTAAGTTCTTCTATTCTACTCTTAAGAATATTTCCTTCTTTATACATAATTGAGTTTTCTATATCTTTCATATAAACACCTCTTTATTCTATATAGATTATACTATATTAGAAATAAAAAAACCATAAAATGTTTTATTTTATGATTTGTTTTACTTTGTATTTGTCTAAATATATTTCAGGATGTGATTCTCTAAATGATTCTTTATTTCTTTTCATAAGGAAACTTGCTTCTTCAACCGTACTTTCTAAATCATCAGTTTCTTTCTTGTATACCATACCAAATGATGCAGTGAATTCAGTTTGTTCTATTGAACTCTTACTTTGAAGAGATTTCTTTTTAAATAGTTCTTCATCTATAGATGGACATATTACTACAAATTCATCTCCACCTATTCTATATATATCAGATTGTCTAAAATTATTTTTTAGTGATGAGGATACTACTTTTAATAGTTCATCTCCTTTTTGGTATCCATACATATTATTTAAGATACCAAGACCATTCGCATCTACGAAGAGTACTCCAGCATTATGATATTTCTTTTTAGAGCCATATAATAGTTCATCGTATGCTCTTCTATTGTATACTTTAAGAGTACTGTCTAAGTATTTTTCTCTTTTAAGTTCTTCAATTATTTTTTTATTTTTAAACATATTACCAAGTATTATAGAAAGACTTGCTCTAAAGAACTTATCATTTTGAAGTTCTCTTTTTTTACCTCTTATTATTAGTTTTTTATCAAAGCCATTTATGTTTACTATTAAGTCTCCATCTTTATATTCAAATAGTTTAGTTTCTGTTTTAAAGTCTTCTTTTCTTTTAGATTCTAAGTCTAGTAGTATTACTGATTCAGCAAAACAATATTCTTTTATAAATTTTAGTATAGCATTAATAAACTCATCACTATAATCATCTGTTATAATTTCAGAATTTAGTATTAATAAAAATTCATTATCCATAACCATTCCCCTTTAACGGGGCATATTATACATCATTATAATTCGAAAGTCAAAAAAAAGAGGTATAAACCTCTAATTAGTTTTATAGGAAATCGTCTTTGATTAAATATGATATTTATTTACTTTTTATTATTTTAAAGATTCGTAAATGTCATATAATTCTTTTGCTTTTGATGTATCTTTTTTAATATTTGCTTCTTCGCATCCATTTTCATAATAATACTTTGCTAGATTATAGAATGGATATTTTATTCTTTCTGTTATTGGAGATTCTGTTGCTTTTAGGTAGTAGATGTATGCTGTTTTTAAGTCTCCTTTTTTTCTATAGTACTCTCCTACTTTATTAAGAGCCCAGCATTCATTCATATCAGCACTAACTTTATAATATTTTATTGCTTCTTCTATGTTTCCTTCTTCTTCGTATGTTTTACCTAAGTTGTTGAATGCGAATACGTATCCGTGTTCTGCTGAAATTTGAAAATTCTTTCTAGCTTCATTTAAATCTTTTTTATTTTGTTTGTTAATACCTCTTAAGTAACAAAGGCCTAATGTGTTATATCCAGCAAAGCTACCTAGTTCTATTGACTTATTTAAGTATTTCCACATAGTATCAAATTCTAGCTTTGCTCTTCCAGTTAACATTAAGTTAGCTACCATCCAGCAACCTTTAGGATGATCTTTTAAAGCAGCTTTATAATAATAATCATAACATTTCTTATAATTAGGTTTACCACTTATGTAGCCATCAAATTCTAATGAACCAAGTTCAGCACAAGCATACATATTATCTTTTCTAGATAGTTCTATCAATGAATTTATATAGCTTTCTCCATAATAAAGTTTAATCTTTAAATACTCATTTAATTCTTCTCTATTTATTTTAATGTTAATAGATTGTGTATATACTGGTTGATTATTTTCAAGAATACTATAGTTTAATAGTTCTACGAATGCTTCATAGTTATTTAGTTTCTTTATATTATTTATTGTTTCTTTTTCTATGTGGTCATCATTATGAGCTATTACTAGTAATTCTTTTATTACTTCATTTAACTTTTTATTAGTATTTATGAGTTCTAAAGAACTGCCATTTTTGATGTAGATAACATCATCCATTATAGATAGAATACCTAAGATGATATCAATATATATTTCTTTATCTTGATCAAACTTTCTCTTTAAATCTATAAATATTTTCTTATATTCAAGTCCGATTGCTCTATAGCCTATACAATAATTATTTATAGTAGTAGCATTTACATTATTAACATTAAAAATAGTACAGAATAGTTCAGTCTGCATAGCATTCTTATTATTAGATACTTTCTTTATAGTATTAATAACATTACCTAGTGATAAATAATTATCATTATCATTCATTTTTATATAATTTCTTTTCATAAATAGATTATAACATAATTATTAGTTTATTCTCAGTATTTTATGTCAAGTTTTAGTAAGTTATATTGTTTTAATATTTTTATATGTTATGATTTAGTTGGTGATGTTATGGATAAAATACTTAGTTCACTTATTGATGAGAAAAGAAAGAGTTATAAATGTTTTAGTATGCTTAAATATTATTATGATAATGATCCTGAGTTTGCTGAATTTATAAGAAATGGTGTTCTTTCTGGGAAAGTTATTGGTTATGATGATGAGTTATGGAATAAAATGGCATCTTTAAATGTAAGAGATTCAATTAATTTTGAAGAAGCTTTTGGTGAAGGATTTAATGTTGGAAATTGTACTAAGTTTTCTAGATATTTAAGTTATTGTTTTTCCTATCCTCAAATATGTGGTGGTACTTTGCCTTTAATTAAGGGAAGTAAGAATTCTCCTGATGGTAGACATACTTGGATTAGTTTTAAAGGTATGATATATGATACTTCGCTTATGCTTATAATGGAAGAAGCATATGCTAAAAAAGGATTAAAATACGATGAGGAAAATAGATACAATCCTAATTTTAGTCCATCTTATTCCGTAGCAAAAGACTTTGCTACTGATAGAAACTTTAGACGCTAATTTATATATTTATTTGAATTATTAAAAAGTCTATCTACAAATATTTTAGCAAGTAAGGTTGAATCTTCTTTAAGACCATTAAGTAGCCATATTTTACAAGTATTATAAAGAGCTCCACTTAATATATAAAGATTATATTTATATTCAATATTAGTTTTAGTTTCAGGATAGAATACTACCATATAATCATTTATTTTATTTTGTATTACGTTTGATAAGTTAGATTTTTCTAAAGCAAGAACAAAGTCTTTATTATTCTTAAAGAATTCAAATGCATTTAATATAAGAAGATATGGATTATCTTTGTTTTCTTCACGCTTACTTTTATATTCTTCTATTAAAGTAGTCATATAGTCATTTAGAATATCTTCTTTAAAGTTATAATTTCTATAATAAGTCATTCTAGATACTCCTGCTTTTTTAGTTATTTCAGTAATAGTTATATCTTTAAACTCTTTTTCTTTCATAAGAGTTACTAATGATTTTAATATACATTCTTTTATAAATTTATTATTCAAACAAAAACACCTCTTTTGTAACATTTAGAATAAACTTATGGTTTTTCTTCATTTAATATGTTACAATTGTAACATATATATGATTAATATGAAAGGAATCAATTATGGGAAAAGTTAATGATTATATAAATAAATTAATTAAGTTCATCAAGAATGAAAAACCTGAAAATAAGGAGAAACCTTGGCTTAAATATTATCGTGATGTACCTGAGAGTTTGAATTATTTTAATGGTACAATGTATGACTATTTAAGTGATACTGCATCTAAGAATGAAAAAAGAATTGCTTATTCTTATTATGGTAGTGAAGTTACATTTAAGTCTTTTATGAAAAAGATTGATAAGGTTGCATCTGCTTTAAAGGAATTTAATATTGTAGAGAATGAATGTGTTACGATATGTATGCCTAATACTCCTGAGAGTTTTGCATTAATTTATGCAGTTAATAAGATTGGAGCTATATGTAATATAATACATCCTTTATCTTCTACTCAAGATATAGAAAGAGCTTTAAATGAAACTAATAGTTCTATTATATTTTGTTCTGACGTAGCTATGCCTAAAGCAAGACATATTAAAGTTAAACATTTCATTATGGTACCTACTAGTGAAAGTTTAGGAAGAATACTTAAGACTCTATATAATATTAAGTCATCTTTAAATATGAGACTTGAAGAAGGTATGCTTACTTGGCATGAGTTTTTAAATTATGGAACTGAAACATATACTTATGTTAAGAGAGATCCTAAGAGTCCTGCTGCTATAATATATAGTGGTGGTACTACTGGTAAACCTAAAGGAATAATTATTTCTAATGCTAACTTTAATGCTATGGCATTACAAACATCTAATGTATGTAAATATATTAGTCCAGGACATTCAGTATTATCTGCATTACCAATATTCCATGTATTTGGTTTAGCACTTTGTACTCATACTTGCTTAGTTTCTGGTATGAAATGTATAATAGTTCCACAATTAAATACTAAAAAGATTAATAAAGAATTAAAGAAATATAAACCTAATGTGTATCCGGCAGTTCCATCATTATTAAAGATGTCTGTTAATGGAGCTGACCCTGGTATTAATGCATTTAAAGATATTAAAGTTGTAGTTGTTGGTGGAGACTATTTATCACCTCAATTAAAAAAAGAATTTGAAGATTATTTAAGAGACCATGGAAGTAATGCTGTTGTTAAAGTTGGATATGGACTTTCTGAAGCATGTGGATTTTGTTGTTGCACATCTGAAGTTGATGAAAAGTATGTAAATAGTCATAGTGGTACCTTAGGTATTCCAAATCCAGATATGATTGTTAAAGTATTTGAACCAAATAGTGATGTTGAAAAATCGCTTGGAGATGTTGGTGAATTATGTGTAACAGGTCCAACATTAATGATGGGATATATAAATGAAGATGAAGAAACTAAAAAGACTTTGGTAGTTCATAGTGATGGTAAAACTTGGCTACATACTGGAGATCTTGGATATATGGATAAAGATGGATTTATCTTCTATACTTCTAGACTTAAAAGAATGATAATTACTAATGGATATAATGTATATCCAGTTGAACTTGAAGAAATAATTAACAAATGTAAATATGTAGATGCTTGTACAGTAGTAGGAATTCCTCATAAGATAAAAAGTCAAACTCCTAAAGCAGTAATAGTACTTAAAAAAGGTGTAGAAAACACTATGGAAATACGTGAAGAAATAAGAAGATATTGTTATAAGAATATAGCTAAGTATGCAGTACCAACTGAATATGAATTTAGAGATACACTTCCTAAAACAGCAGTTGGTAAAGTAGCTTATAGAGATTTAGAGAAGAAGAAAGAAGATTAGTTCTTCTTTTTTTGTGGAATTGTTGTGGAATATAAAAGGTATACTTTATACACTTAAAATTATATAATTAATATGGAGGTTGAAACTTATGAAGAAGTTTTTAAAAAATTATAAGTCAACATTAATACTTTTAGGATCAATTATTATTGGTACTATAGTAGGATTAATATTTGGTGAGAAAGCTACTGTATTAAGTCCATTTGGTGATTTATTCTTAAACATGTTACTTGTTATTATAGTACCACTTATATTTTTAACAATTAGTACATCTATTGGTAAAATGAAACAACCTAAGAGAATTGGTAAGATACTTACTACTATAATACTTGTATTTGCATTTACTTCTATAGTTAGTGTATTTGTTGGTATAGTATCTACTAAAGCATTTAGATTAGTTGATGTTAAAGATGAAGCTGCTATTAAGGAAGTATTAAATGGTGCTGAAGAAGCAACTAAGGAAGATGTTAATTTCCTAGAAAGAACTGTTGAAGCAGTTAGTGTTAATGATTTTAGTAAATTACTTACTAGAGATAATATGATTGCTTTAATTATATTCTCAATTCTTATGGGAATTAGTATTAATATGAGTAAAGGTAAAGGAGAAAAATTCTTAGACGTTTTAGAGAGTGCTAATGAAGTTGTACAATCATTTATTAAGCTCATTATGTACTATGCGCCTATAGGTCTTGGATGTTATTTTGCTGCTTTAGTTGGAACTTTTGGTGGTGAGATTGCTATAGGATATGGTAAAACATTTATAATTTATACAGTTGTTACTGTTCTATTCTATTTTACAGTTTATTCATTATATGCATTTCTTGCTGGTGGTAAAAAAGGATTTATTAGTTATTGGAAGAATATATTACCTACTACATTAACTAGTCTTGCTACTTGTAGTAGTGCTGCATCAATACCAGTAAATACTACTTGTGCTAAGAATATTGGTGTACCTGAAGATATAGCTGATACTACTATACCACTTGGAACAAGTTTCCATAAAGATGGTTCTATAATAGGTAGTGTATTTAAGATTATGTTCTTAGTATATCTATTTAATTCAGATGTAAGTACTCTTAAAGTTTTAGGAGTTGCATTAATAGCTACATTGCTTGTTACTGCTGTACCTATTGGTGGTGGAACAATATCAGAAATGTTAATTATAACTATGTTAGGTTTCCCAGTAACAGCACTTCCTATATTAACAATAATAGCAACTATAATAGACCCACCTGCTACTATGTTAAATGTTGTAGGTGATACAGCATCAAGTATGATGGTTGCTAGAATAGTAGATGGTAAAAAATGGTTAAAAGAAAAGAAGTTATTTAGTTAATAACTTCTTTTTTTATGCTACATACTCATTAGGATTCTATAATAGTTACTTTTGAATTCATCTTTTTCAATACCAAGTTCTTCATAGAATTTATCTATGTATTCTTTTCCATAGTTTCTTTCGATAGATATTTCACAGATTACTAAGTCAAAGTATATGTCACCTATTCCAGCATCTTCTGTGTCAAGTAGTCCACTAAAGTGTCCATTGTCAGCAAATATATTAGGTAGTGACATATCTCCGTGAGTAAATCCTATTATTTGTTTTGGTTTATTGCCTTTTAAATATTTTAGAATATTTTCTTTTGTTATGAATCTTTGTAGTATTTCAGGTTTAATATCTTCATTTTTAATACTATTAAATCTTTCTTCTATTCTTTTAATTTTAGTATCTATTGTTTCGTCTATTATGCAGTCACTATAATCTATATTATAAAGAGCGTTAAAGGCTTCGATAATGATTTTAATTCCTTCTAAAGGATGTTCTTCATAGTAATCATCACAAAGCATATTACCTTTTAATGATTTAGTAAGCATATAGCTTTTACCATTGTATTTTTCATAGAATACTTTTTCTGGTACAGTTATTTTATCTTTTAAATAATCTAAGCTAATAGATTCTTTAGATAAATGATCTGCGACTTTAAGAAAGAATACTTTACTTTTCTTTCTAATTTTATATACTTTCTTGCCTGAACAACCAATTGTTATTTCTTCTATCTTATTAGCATCTTTCAAGAATTCGTTTAGTCTATTACTTCCTTTGATGTTAATAGCTTCTTTAGGTTTAATAGTCTCGTTAGTGTTAATAACTTGTTTATCCTTAATAGAGTCATAGTTGCCATCATAACTAACTAGTTTTTTATTTTCAATTCTTACTATTCTAGTAGCTATTTTATTTATAAAGTATCTATCGTGTGATATGAAAAGTAATGTTCCATCAAAGTCTAGTAGAGCTTCTTCTAATATTTCTTTGGTGTCAATATCTATATGGTTTGTTGGTTCATCTAGAATTAAGAAATTAGATTTAGAAAGTATTAGTTCTAGTAATTTAATTCTTACTTTTTCTCCTCCACTTATAGATTTTAATTTTTTAGATATTTCTTCTTCTCCAAAATAGAATTGATGAAGTTTGCTTCTAAGTTCGCTTTCACTTCCTACAAAGAATGAGCGTACGTGTTCATAAACTGTCAAGTCTTCATTGTCAAATCTTATCTCTTGAGGTATATATCCTATTTTAATATTTGTACCTAATTTTATATTATCATGTGTATTATTCATAATATTTTTAATTAGTGTTGTTTTACCTGTTCCATTCTTACCCATTAAGCAAACTCTATCTTGATAATATATTTTCATACTTGCTTTTTCAAGCAAAGAACGAGAACCAATATTTAAATTTAAATTATCTATAGTAAGAACATGATTACCACTTCTATTCTCAGTAGTAAGATTTACTCTTAATTCAGTCTTCTCTTTTGGTTTTTCTATCATGTCCATTCTTTCAAGTCTTTTTTCCATAGCGGCTGCTCTTCTAAAGAACATAGGGTTATCACTCTTAGTACCCCATTCTTTTAGTCTTTTAATTGCTTCTTTAATTGCTTCTATTTCTTTTTGTTGATTTTTGTAAGCAGCGAACTCGCTTAAAAATCTTCTTTCTGATTCTTTTAAATAATATGTATAGTTTCCATGATATACGTCTTCTTTACCATTTTTAATTTCTATTATTTTGTTTACCACTCTATCTAAAAAGTATCTATCGTGACTTACTATTAAAGCAGCACCTTTGTAGTTGCTTAGATATTCTTCAAACCATTCTAAAGTATCTATATCTAAATGATTAGTTGGTTCATCTAATAAAAGTACATCAGGCTCAGATAAGACTAAAGAAGCTAGATTTACGATTGTTTTCTCTCCACCTGATAAATTATTATACTCTGTATTTAATAACTCATCTGATAGCTTAAAACCACCTTTAATCTTATTTATTTTTTCTTTTATTTGGTATCCACCTTTAATTCTAAATTCTTCTTGTAATCTATCTAATGTTTTAATAGATTTTTCACTTGAGTCCATAGTTGCCACATAAGAATTAATAGATTTTTCTAAATTAAGTAATTCTTTAATACCACGTAAATACACATCTTTAGCTTTTACATTATCTTCTTCTTTAGGTGGTATTTGTGTTAAATAACCTATTTTAGCGCCTTTTCTTATATTAATAGTTCCATTATCTATAGTTTCTAAACCCATAATAAGTCTAAGTGTAGTAGTTTTACCACACCCATTGCTTCCGATAAGAGCTATTCTCTCACCACTTTTAACTTCCATTGAAAAGTCTTTTAATACTGGATTGAATCCATAATTTTTATTTATTTTATTTATACTTATTTCTATCATAATTAATTTTACTCCTTTTTTATTGCATGTTAAAAAAATCACACTTCCTGTTACTCAAAGGAATAACTAAAGTGTGATATCACTACTATACATAATTTTAGTTCCAATGTATTTCATAATATCACCTTTCGTGCATATTATATCATACTTATCTTTATTTTTCTATATGTTCTTGTTTACTAAAAAATTCAAATATGATATATTATTATTAGTGAAACGTTTAGCCCCCTGAGCTGGACGTCACCATAATGTGTGATGCCTAACCTAGGTTAGGCGTTTTTAATTGTAATTATAATGATAACTAGAATTAAAAGTATTATTATGAATATTAAGGAAGCAATTAATACATTCTTCTTGTTCATATATACCATCTCCTTTAAATATTAAAAATAAGTTAAGAGATGACGCCCATCTAAACGTTTCGAATGTTAACTTATCATATATAAAATTTTATGTCAAAAGTGCAATAATTTAATTTTAAGTTTAGTATAAAATATAAAAACTTAAATTTTATTTTATTGTTTTTTATTAAATTTTGATTACTATTATTTAATAAACTATAAAAGTGGTTTTCATTCTAAAATTTATAAAATTTAAAAACAAGTAAATTTTTAGTTTACTTGTTTTCTTTTAGATATTTACTAACTACATCGATTATTCTTTTATATTCAGTTTCTAATTCATCAAAATGCTTTTTAACATATTCTTTATCCCCATCTTTACTTTTAAGTTCATGATCTAGAGATAATTTTGCTAATTCTGTAAATCCAAAGTATTTTGAATCACTTTTTAGTGAGTGTACATCTACTGAATATTCTTTCATAGTATCTTTATTAGAAACAATTCTATTCCATTTTTCATCTATTTCTTTGAACCAGTCATTTAGCATTTCTTTGTACATTTCTATGCTTCCAAAATTTTCTAATCCAATTTTATAATCAATGTTAGCATCTTCTAGAATCTTTTCATCGTCGTTTGTTTCTTCTTCAGTTACTTCTTCAAGAGGTTTCATATCAGTTCCAAATTCATATTTAGGTACATCTTTCCATCTATCCTCGGAAGATTCTTTTTCATTATTAAATATTTTATCTAGTTTTAATTTTAAATTATCTTTATTGAATGGTTTAGCTAAATAATCAGCAAATCCTTCTTTTATATATTTTTCTTTAGAACCTGCGACTGCATCTGCGGTTAAAGCAATTACTGGAGTATTAAATCCATCTATTTCTTTTAGTTTCTTTAATGCTTCTTCACCATTCATTACTGGCATCATTATATCCATTAAGATAATATCATAGTCATTATTCGAAGCTACTAATTTAACGCATTCACTTCCGTTATAACATTCATCTACTTTTTTAATATTTAAAGCATCTGTTACTCTTCTAGCTACTTTGACATTTAATTTATTATCATCAACGATTAATACTTTTTTATTAATATAATCAATGTTATTTGAAGTATCATTTTTATTTAAAGTCTCATTATATGGTTTTGACATCTTGCTTATCTTTTGAGGAATGTTTACCATAAATATTGAACCCAGTCCATATTGACTTTGTACATTTATTTTTCCACCCATCATTTCAACTAATCTCTTAGTGATTGCTAGTCCTAAACCAGTTCCTTCAGTAGTAGAGTTTCTTTCAACATCAAGTCTTTCAAACTTAGTAAATAGTTTTTCAATATCTTCTTTTTTAATACCTCTTCCACTATCTTGAACAGTTACTATTAAATTACAATTATCATCTCTATTAATACATTTAACATTAAGATTAATATGTCCTTTTTCTGTATATTTAATAGCATTTGTTAGTAAATTGTTTATTATTTGTTTCATATGAGCTTTATCACCTAATAGTTCATATGGTATATCTTCTGCAATATTTGTATGTAGTTCTACAGGTTTATCACCAATACGTGTACTTGAAACTCTAGCTAAAGTTTCTATTTCTTCTTTAAAGTTATATGGAATTTCTACTATTTCCATCTTTTCACTTTCTATTTTATTTATATCCATTATATTTCCAACTATTTCTAAAAGTGTTTGAGAAGCTGAAACTATGTCTTTTAAATCTTCTTTCATATCTTTAGGACAATCAGCTCTTTCTTCTAAGTTTTCTGAAAGACCAACTATTGCATTTAATGGAGTTCTTATCTCATGAGACATACTACTTAAGAAATCTGACTTTGCTCTATTAGCTCTTTCTGCTTGATCTTTTGCTACATTTAGCTGTTCTATTGTTTTAATATCTGGATTCTCTATTGTGAAGTACATAATTAATAATGAAAATGAAAAGAAAAAAGTTTCAAAAACAATATTTGGATAAGTTTTTCTAATAATTAATCCTACAATAAATAACAAAATTAATATTATAAAAGGTAGATTTTTATTTATTGTCTTTTGCATTATTATTCTATGTATTGTTGTTAATATAATTACTAATATATATGTTACAAAAAATACCATAAATGCATTATATGAATCTCCCCAAGCATCAACCAAATCCACATTATTTACTACTTCAATTGGTAATGCAAGGATTATTATAGAAGCAATACATAGTATAACTTTTAATATAAGTTTTATTTTTTCTTTTTCTTTTATCTCAGTTATTTCAACTGTGTATGTAGCCATATAATGTGTTAGCAATAAAATTATTATAAAATAGAATTTTTGCATTAGTTTTACTATTATGATATTACCAAATAATCTTGCATAAACATAGGTCAATATACAAAATATAGAAAAGCTTAAGTTTATTACTAGTAATTTGGCGTAAATTTCCGTTTCTTTGTTTTTTATTCTTGCTTTTTTAAAAAATTCTATCATTAAAAAAATAGATAGTAAACAAGCAGCAAAAGTTAATAAAAGTATATTCATTTTATCACTCCTTATACTATCTATAATTTTATCATTTAATATTTAATTTTACAATTATTTTGTTTTTCTAAGCAAAAAAGCATTTTCTTTACTAGGAATAAGATTGTCAAGATGAGCAAACGCTTCTTCTGGACTTGTGATGCTTTTATCGTGATACATTGTCTCATATATATCTTGTAGTGTATATGAATAATCTCCTCTATCATCGCTATCTACAATACTTTGTCTGAAATTTTTTACAAATTCAGGAGAAAATTCTTTTCTTTCACTTATCCCCCTACTTTCCCAAATTTCCCATTTCAATGTAGATAAAGAATCTCTAAGTTCTTCAGTCATTTCTCTAACTGACATATTATCTTTAGGTACTATATTTTCTCCTATGTTCACTACAAACTCGTTATCATATTGTTCTATTGCTAATGGAATTATTTCACTTCCCGTTTCTTTAGACATTCTAGCAGCACCCGGATATATTCCCATGGTAGGCAAATTTTCAAAAACGTTATATGCTCCTTCTGGGAAAATCAATAAACTCCCTTTTTTATTTAATAGTTCAACCGAATGATTATATGCAATTTTTCTGTCTTCTTTGTCTCTAGTTTGTACTGGTATATATCCATTTAATGTTAAAATAAAACCTGTTTCATTAACATAATTAATGCCTGGATCGCCTATCATGAGATAAGCATGTTTTCTAATTGATTCAAATACTCTTTCTACGTCATTACCACCAATATGTGTTGATGCATATATATATTGTTCATTTCCCCTTGAACTTTTATCCCCTAATACAGTTATCTTTTCTTTTTTCAATAATCTATCTATTTTTATTATAATTAAAAGTAGTAAATGTATTCTTTTTCTCAATTCTATGCCTTTTAAGCTTTTTCCTTCTTCATAGTCTAATTTTCTTAATTGCATATAATAATTGTTTAGTTCTTCATCAGTCCATTTTCTTAATTCTAATAAACTCTTTCTATTAAATTCCATGTTTATACCCCTTAAAATTGGCTTTATTATAACATAAAAGTAATAAATTTTAAAGATTTTTGTTACAAATTTGATACTTTATAAAATAAAAAATGCTATTTCTAGCACCTTTTTACTCACTAATCATCATTATGAATTTAGTTTTACCATCAGTATTTTTATCTTTCATACTGAATGAATTGTATTCATTTCCTAAGTCTATAAGTTTTTCGATCTTTTTAGAATAAGTTTTAACTTTACCATTTAATACACTTGTTATTTTAGAAATACCTTCTTTATTAAATTTATTAAGTCCATCATATAAAGTAGTTGCTCCTTTTAATATTTCAGTATTTTTAGTATTAAATGTATTTGAAAGACTTGTTAAATAATCAACACTTGCACTTAATTCTTCTATTCCTTCATACATCTTGTTACTGTTAGTTGCTAAGTATTCTACTGATGGAGCAAGTTTATCAACGTTAGTAATTAAATCTTTAGAACTGCTGGCTAAAGCACTTACGTTTTTATTTAAAGCACTTATACTACTATTTAAATTATCAATATTTGTTTTCATAGAAGTTAAAGTCTTAAAGTCAATGCTCTTTTGTAAGTTAGCTATTTCTTCTTCTAATAGTTTTTTTGTATTTTCATCAGTTGTAGTTTCTTTTATATAAGTTAATGTTTCAATATGTTTAGTCATTACACTTAAAGTGTTATCTACTGTTGTACTTAATAATTCTGATTGTTTAGCTAGTTCGTTAGTCTTTGTTGATAAGTTGTTAATACCGTTAGCTAAGTTAACTATTGAACCAGTATATGTACTTAAGCCTTTTACTTGTGCATTTAAGTTTTGAATTCCTTGATTTAATGCATTATATTTTTCTACTAAACCTTTAACACTAGTATCTAAGTTATTCATACCACCATTATATTTAGTAAATCCATCGTTGTATGCTTTAATACCATTTTTTAAATCATTGCTTCCATTCACTAAATCTTTTGTGCTTGTTCCTAGCTTGTTAACACTACTATATAGTTTATTTAAAACACTAAATGATGAAGTATCAACATCTTCAAATAAGTTTGATGTAGCTACTGAATAAATATTAGTAAATTCATAAGAAGTAGTAGTGTATTCAATAGTAACAGTATCTAAGCCTTTTAAATCATCAATCTTTAAGCTTTCATAAAGACCTGGAGCACTATATCCAAGAACCATATAACTAATACCATTATCTACTATTTTAGCATTATCAACTTTTAAGTTAGTTACGTTATCTTTATTAAATGTCATAAGAGAGGTTACCATAAATGGAGTATAAAGTGTTTCGTTTTTACCATTAACATTTACTTTCTTTTTAGATGTATTTTCATATTTAATAACTATTTTAATATCACCACTTTTACCATTAAGTTCTTTAGATGTATATTCTTTTCCATCTAGATAATATTTAATAGTTGTTTTGATTGGAAGACTTTCTGTAGAAGTTCCTTTATAGAATATATCTTCTCCTTTAGAACTCCATGTAAGTGAGTTATCAACAAGATCAAATCTTTCATCACCATTTGTATTTACTATATCTTTAAGGTTTGTCCTATCGTTATATTTTCCTTCTTTTATATTTTGAATGTGATTACTAACGATTGTTTTATTAACACTACCATCACTATTTAATCTTGAATAAACTGTTTCATCTTTAGTAGTAGCAAATACACTTAATGGTAATGTTAATGTTATAAGTAAAGCTGCTAAAACTTTTTTATTCATTTTAATTCCTTCTTTCTTTTTTAAAGTTGTTTTCATTATTAACTTATCAAATAACATTAGTAATGATGGTAATATTAAGATTACTACTAACATACTAATAATTGCTCCTCTTGATATTAATGTGCATATTGCTCCTATTAAATCTATATCTGTGTAAGCACCAACTCCGAATGTTGCTGCAAAGAAACACATACCACTTACGAATACTGAACTTACACAAGAATCTAATGTTTCTTTCATAGATTTAAATTTATCTTTACCAGAATTTCTTAATTCTAAGTATTTTGTTGTCATAAGAATTGCATAGTCAATAGTTGCTCCTAATTGAATAGTGCCAATTACTATTGATGCTATAAATGGAAGTGTTGTTCCTGTAAAGTATGAAATAGCAACGTTTACAAATATAGCAAATTCGATAGCTATTATTAATAGAACTGGTAGAGATAATGATTTTAATACTACGAACATAATTAAGAATATGATACCAATAGATACATAGTTAACATTTTTAAAGTCTTCATCACTTATCTTAATTAAGTCATTAGTAAGTGGTCCTTCACCTGCGATAATAGCATTCTTATCATATGTTTTAACTAACTCATCTATTTTTTCTATTTGAGTAGTTAATTCAGGAGAAGCTACTTCGTAGTCAGAGCTTATTAACATCAATTCATATTTATCATTTTTAAATATTCCTTTAATGTCATCATCAAGTAATTCTACTGGGAATCCATATTTTTCTAATTCACTTGAACTAAGTACCATAGTTATACCTTCAGTATTTTTAAGTTTATTTACTAGTTCAGTCTTTTTATAATTTTCTAAGTTTGAATCTATTAATATTATTTCTGGTGAAACAATATTGAAGTCTTTCTTTAATTCTTCATTTGCCATTACACTTTCTAATGTTTTAGGAAGTGATTTATCTAGGTTGTAATAAACATTTACTTTTGAGTTGCCTATTACTGCAGGAATCATTAGTATTAAGAATGCTATAAATATTGGTTTATAGAACTTCATACTAAATTCTTTTATATGTTTGAAACTTGGTAATAGTTGTTTATGTTTTGTTTTAGTTATCCATCTATCACATAATAATAACATTGCTGGGAATACTGAAACTACACAAATAAGTCCAAATAGAACACCTTTTGCCATTACAAGTCCTATGTCTTTTCCTAGTGTTAAGTTCATTGAACAAAGTGCTAAGAAACCAGCTATTGTTGTAAATGCACTACCAAGTACTGATACTAATGTTTCTTTTATTGCATTTGCCATTGCTTCATCTGTATCATCTTCTTTTTCTAAATTACTTTGATATTTATGATATAAGAAGATTGAGAAGTCTGTTGTTACTCCTAATTGAAGTACAGCACTTATTGCTTTTGTTATATATGATATTTCTCCAAATATAATGTTTGAACCCATATTATATATAATAGCTATTCCAATATTTAATAGTAATAATACTGGAACTATGTATGAATCTAATGAAAGTGTTAATACTATCAAACAAAGTATAACTGCAATTACTACATAGATTGCAACTTCTTTATTTGATAAGTCCATAGTATCTTGTACTATAGCACTCATTCCACCTACTTTAGCCATACCATTTAATATTTCTCTCATTTCTATTATAGCATTTAATGTTTTTTCATTAGATGTTGTTTCATTAAATGTTACTAACATAAGAGTTTTATCACCATTCTTTACTTGTTCTAGTAAACTATCTGGTAATATTTCAAAAGGAATAGATACACCAGTAAGATCATCGATTGTTAATACTTTGTTAACACCATCAATTTTTCTTATTGCTTTTTCTGCATCTAGAACTTTCTTTTGATTACTGTTGTCTATAGATATTGTTGCGAAAGCTCCCATATCAAAGTCTTCTTTTAATATGTTTTGACCTTTCATAGTTTCAATATCTTCTGGTAGATATACTAAAATATCATAATTAGTTTTAGTATTAAAGTACCCTATAGCTGCTGGTATTAATAATAATATAGATATTACTAATATAACTACCTTATGTTTACATATAAAGTCTCCAAACTTTTTCATTTATACCTCCATTATGACCAACGGTCAGTTAGTAATATACCTCGAAACTGACCATTAGTCAATACTTTTTGATTAATTTATTGACTTTTGGTCATTTTTATATTAAAATTTATGTATTGAAGGTGAAAAATATGATCAATATTGAAAATACTTTATCTAAAATAGAAGAAAAAAAACAAATAAAAAAAGAAAGTCTTATGGCTTCAGCATATAACCTATTTATTAAAAAAGGTATTAATGATACTTCTATTAGTGATATAGCTAATGATGCTGGTGTTGCGAAAGGTACATTCTATTTATATTTTAAAGATAAATGGGATATTCACGAAGAAGTTATAATTGAAAAATCTAAGAAGTTATTCAGTGATGCGATAGAACACACTAATAAAAAGAAATTAGATAATTTTCCAGATAAACTTATTAGTGTGATAGATTATATAATAGACAAACTTTCTAGTAGTAAAGACTTAATAAAACTTATTAATAAGAATCTTTCTCTTGGGCTTTATAATAAAGATTTAATAGAAATATTGAATGCTGAATATAAAGATTTAAAAACTATATTTATAGATGAAATAACTAAGTATTCTAAGAAAGTTACTAATCCAGATGTAACATTATTTATGATTATTGAGTTGGTTGGAAGTACTTGTTATAATTCTATTTTAAATAATGAGCCTTTACCTATTAAAGAATTTAAGCCTTATCTTTATGAACAAGTAAGGAAAATGATTGAGTAATGAAGATATTAATTATTGTTTTAGTTATACTTTTAGTTTTATATTTATTACTTGGTGTTTATTTCTTTCACTTTTCTAATTGTACTAAAATATCTATGAAAAGATTATTTAAAGGAAAGGGTACTTTTAAGTTAGTCAGTAAGAAATCAAAAGATTGGTTTGAAAATTCTAACTATAAAGAGGTTTATATAAAATCTTTTGACAATAAAAAACTTCATTCATATGAAATAAAGAACAAACTTAATACTTGGGTTATAGTAGTTCATGGTTACACTAATAATGCTTTAGAGATGTTAGATGTAGCATATAATTTTTATAAAAAAGGATATAGTATTTTGCTTATTGATCAAAGAGCTCATGGTAAGAGTGACGGAATTTATTCAACACATGGATATTATGAGAGAAAAGATATGTTATCTTGGATAGATTATTTAAATAAAAAGAAAAAAACTAAGATTATACTTTATGGTATATCTATGGGTGGTACTGTTATTATGAGAACAGTTGGAGAAAATCTTCCTGATAATGTTATATGTGCGATTGAAGATTGTGGTTTTATTTCTAATTATGATCAATTTTATAATCAGCTTAGTTATTTAAAATTTTTACCTGGACCTATAATATCATCATTTAATATTGTTTCATCTTTATTCTTTGGATTTAATATATATAAGTACAATCCTAGAAAAGTATTATCTAATGGAAAAATACCATTTATGTTTATCCATGGAAGTAATGATAAACTAGTACCTGTTAAAAATGCATATGAAGCATATGATATTTATAAAGGTAAAAAGAAGTTACTAATTATAGATGGAGCTAAGCATATGAAGTCTAGTGTACAAGATCAAAAAAAGTACTACGATGAAATATTTAAGTTTATAAAAGAAAATAAGGAAAGTTAATTTCCTTATTTTAATATGTTATAGATTAATTCATATTCTTCGTTAGATAGATTTTCCATTTCTTTATTTAGTATTTCTTTTGGTATTTCATATTCTTCTATAATACTTTTACTTTCTTTTTTAGTTAGTTTTTTATCATGAAGTTTAGCAAATTCTATTAAAGCTTCCATTAAATTATTTTTAAGTTTTCTATCTCTATGGAAGAACATTTCTCTAAATATAAATCTCTTGAAACTAAATTTTAAGTCTTCTCTTGGTACTTTTACAAGTCTTATCATTGATGACATTACTCTTGGAGATGGATCAAATGCATCAGGTGTTATATCCATTATCTTAGTAACATCAAAGAATGAATTTGAAAGAAGTGCAAGTTTTGTTAGTGATTTGTTAACAACTGCATCAGCAAATCTTTTACCTACGATTAGAATACACATATTAAAGTCACATCTAAGTAGTTTTTCTATAAATGGTTCTGTTATTGAGTATGGAAGAGCTGAAATAATTTTATCACATGGTGGAATATATACATTAAGTGCATTCCCATATATAACATCTACGTTATCATGTTTATCTTTTAAAACGCTAATAAAATGTTCTAGATTTCTATCTATTTCTATACATGTTAAATGACCAGATCTTTTAGCAATTATATCGCTTATTTCACATTTACCCGGTCCTATCTCAACTACATTATCAGTTGGTTTTAATTCTGCTGAATCAACAAATAAATTGATTATGCTTCTATCAATTAGAAAGTGTTGATCTAAGTAATTAATATCATTTTTAAATTCCATATTCTCACCTATTATATATTATAACAATTATTTTATGTTTTTTTAATCTATTTTTTTAAGTTTACAAAAGAATAAGACAAGATTACTTGTCTTTATATTTAATATTTGCATTCATTATTTGGTTATTTCTTTTTATTTTTCTTCTTCTAGATGCATCTGTAAAGAATATAGCGTATGCTACTTCCCATAAAGCAACCCATCCAAATACTGTTAGTATTTCTTCTAATATATCTCCCATAATATGACTAAAGAAGTATGCAGCTATTATGAATAAAATTCCAATTAATGATAAAGTTAATTTCTTTAAGTTGCTTTGTTCAATCTCATATAGAATTTCATCGTTACTTTCTTTAAATTCTTTTATGATTAGTTTTTTATAGTGATCTTTTTCTTCATCTGTTAAATCAAATTTAGTATCTATAATTATATTTATTTTTGTATTTATATCATAACCTGTTATTTCATTAAGTAGGTAGTCTTTTAATTCTGGAGCTAAAGTATTTTCATTATATTTACTTATGAAATGCTTTTTCTCACTCATATCTACTTCTATATTTAGTTTTTTCTTCACTTTTACTCCTTATTTAAAAATAGTAAATGGATAGCGATTAGGTAAATCTAGTTCAAATGTTAATAATTTGTTAGTAGTTGGATGAATAAATTCTATTCTTTTAGCAAATAATGCGATTTGTTCTCCAACTTTAGATGTCTTATTATATTTTTGATCACCAAAAAGAGGATGGCCATAATGAGACATTTGTACTCTTATTTGATGACTTCTTCCAGTTTCTAGATTTATTTCTACTAAAGACATATTATTTTTGTAATCTAATTTTTTAAAGTTTAGTATTGCTTCTTTTCCATTTTTATCTACTTTTACTATATTCTTTTTTTCATCTTTTAAAAGATAGTCTTTTAGTTTACCTTCTTTATTTATGTTTCCTATAACTACTGCGTTATATGTTTTTTTGAATGTTTTGTTTCTTACTTGTTCAGAAAGACGAGATGCGGCTTTTGAGGTTCTTGCGAATACCATAATACCACCTACTGGTCTATCTAGTCTATGAACAAGTCCTAAGTATACATTTCCCGGTTTATTATATTTTTCTTTTATATATTCTTTTAGAATTGTTAGAAGGTCTTTATCTTTAGTATTATCTTCTTGGGTTGGTATATTTATAGGTTTTTCTACTACTAAAAGATGGTTATCTTCATAAATAATATTAATCATTATTTGTTACAACCTTAAGTCCATGTTCTATAAGTGATTCTATACTAACTGTTCCATCATTTAGAGAATCTATCATTTTAGTTTGTGAACCATCTGTCCATTCTAATAGAATTTCATTACTTTTTCTACATTCAAAACAATATTCTTGCTCATCTGTAACATAAAAGCAATCCATAAACTTTTTAGAACAACTATCAATATTATCAATTATTCTATAATCTTTATCTTTAGTTAATTCATATAATGCATCTGTTTTATCGATCTTAGTGAATGCGATTATTGAAAGAGCAACAAGTATTAATGACAAAGCTGTTACGAATATACTTTTAAGTATCATTTTAGTTTTCATTTTTTTCCCACCTTCCATAGACTCCACAAGGAAGTATCATATTTCTTGTTGAGATTTGTAGTCCTATTTCATCTGTTTTTATTTTACCATTTTTTAGTTTTTCTTCAACACTTGTTTCTAAAATATTTTTTAATATTTCTGGTGTTATACCTTTTGTATATGAACTTATAAGTAAGAATAATGGATCATCACTTAGTATATCAATACATGAGTCTATTAGTTTATTTAAGCTATCTTCAAATCTCCATAATTCTTTTGAGGGACCTCTTCCGTATGTTGGTGGGTCCATTATTATAGCATCATATTTATTTCCTCTTTTTTTCTCGCGTTCTACAAATTTTAAGCAGTCATCGCAAATATATCTAATCTTATTATTTTCTAGTCCTGAAAGTTTTGCATTTTCTTTAGCCCAATCATTCATTCCTTTTGATGCGTCTACGTGTACTACTTCTACTGCTCCTGCGTATGATGCGGCCATTGTAGCTCCTCCAGTGTATGCAAATAGATTTAATACTTTTATAGGTCTATTAGCATTTCTAATCTTAGACATAATAAAATCCCAGTTAGCTGCTTGTTCTGGAAATAAACCTGTGTGTTTAAATCCTGTAGGGCTTACCTTTAACTTTAATCCTTTATATTCAACAGTCCAATATTCTGGAAAAGTTTTTTTATTTTCCCAGTATCCTCCACCTTTATCACTTCTATGGTACACTGCATGATAACTATGCCATTCTCTTGTATCTTTATGTGTCCATAATGCCCAAGGATCTGGTCTTCTTAGAATTACGTTTTTCCAGCGTTCTAACTTTTCACCATTACCTGCATCAATACATTCATAATCTTTCCAATCTTTACTTACAAGCATATTTTCCTCCGTACATATATTATATCATATTTTCTTACTATTTACTTTTTCTCCAATGAGAAAAGTTTCATTTAATAAACTATTATTACAATCTAGTTCAGGGCTAGTTCTCATGTGAAGAGATGAATCTATATCAAATGGATAAGCCATTACTTCAAAAGTACTATTATGACTAACTATTCTTAAGAATGTTCTAAGTAGTTTTTCAGTTAAATTGCTTTGTATTTCATTATGTTCATTTTTATTTGTTTCTATGTATTCTTGTTGTTCTCTTTCTCTTCTAGATCTTACAATAATATTTTTTTCTTTAGCATTCCATCTTTCTATTAATATAGATGGCACTACTATATCATTGATACCTTTTGATGATAAAAGACCTAAAGCTATGTTAGAAGCAACTACGAACGAAGCAGAAACATCTTTTAGATTTCCTTCTCTATAGTTTTCATAAGTATCATTCTTAGTATCAAAGTTTTCTCCTATTTTAAATAGTCTACGATTTACTTTCTTTTTAAAGTTATTATCTATATCAAACTTTTTATTCTTCTGAACTGCGTATATGTAACATTTACCATCTTTTATACCATATCTTACTAATGGAAAAGTATATCTTTCGTTAGTTTCAGGTTCAATTAAAGTTATTTTTAAAGAATTTGGTGTTTCATTTAGAATAGGTTCAGATATGTTTTCTATTTCTACGTATCCACCTAACATTTCAGAATATCCTATAATAGTAGGTTCATTATATTCACTAAAAGTATTGTCTTTTAAGAATGATATTTGTTTTCTTAAGAATTCTTCTGACTCACTAAAATCATCATATGTAGCATTAGCCCATAAAGTAGTTAAAACTAGCTTGTTAATAACTTGTTCATGGTTTTTTATGTCTTCAAATTCAAGTGCTTCATAATATTTAGTTAAATCATATTTTGATTTTGCTAAAGCTAGATATTCTGTTAATAATTTGTTAAAACTTTCTTTATTCTTTATGACTAGAGTTGGTATCAAGTATCTTCCATCGTCATCCTTTTTGGCTTCAATAGTTTTATTTTCTTCTTTTAAATATGTACTAAAAAGTAAGTTCATCATAAAAAAGCAATCTACTCTACCAGCACTTGCTTCATTAATTATTTCATCATAAAAAACACTTATGTCATTCATATTTATCACATCTTTATTTTAACATAACAACTACACATTATAAAGATTTTTACAATATATGACATTTTATATTGTATAATAAAATTATGAAGAAAATTATTGATCCAAAAATTAAATTTACTGAGTATTATAAAGATGAAGATTATGAATATTCTATTGACAATAAGGAGTTTGATCAAAATAATATAACTAGTTTTAAAGATATTACATTTAACTCTTGTATATTTAATAAGATAGATTTTAATGATATAGAGCTTTCTAATGCTGAATTTATAGATTGTATATTTAATAATTGTGATTTATCTAATAAAGTATTTGAAAGTGTTGGTATACATAGAGTAATATTTAATAATTCTAAGTTAATTGGTGTATCTTTTAGTGAAGTTAGTCTTAAAAACATAAAGTTTAATAATTGTAATTTAAGATATAGTAATTTCTATTCTGTGAATGTTGATAATTTGTTATTTAATGAATGTATGATAGATGAATCTTATATAACAGAATGTCATTTTAAGAATATTGAATTTGATAAATGTAGTCTTAATAAAGTAACTATTCTAAGGCTTGAACATATTGGTTTTGATTTATCTAATTCTAGTATAGAAGATATTAATATAGATATTTCATCTTTAAAAGGTATTAGTGTTAGTATGATAGAAGCTGCGATGCTTGCGAGATATTTAGGTATTATTATTAAAGATTAGGAGGTTTTTATGGTTTATTTAAAAAGATTTGAGTTACTTGATGATGTACAAGAGCATTTCTTATTTGATGAAGATAGAAGAAATATATATAATTCTTATTATCCAATTGGTTTATTTTCTATGAAAAGATTTAAAGAGATAAATTTTAGTAATATAACTATATTTTATGGAGGAAATGGTTGTGGTAAAAGTACTTTACTTAATATAATATCAGAGTGTTTACATTCAAATAGAAAAGAAAGTTTTGATAAAGGTGCATTCTTTGATTTATATACTTCTAAATGTAAATATGATATGAGTTTTGAAGAACCTATGGAAATTAAAACTATAACTAGTGATGATGTGTTTGATTATTTACTTGATATTAGAAGTATAAATGCTAATGTTAATAGACGTAAAGAAAGACTTAGTCGTGAATACTTTGATATGAAATTTAATAGTGAGAATAATTTTGAAAACCATGAAAAATTAAAAGATTCATATGATTCTAAAAGAAAAACAATGTCAAGATATGTAAGAGATAGACTTGGTAATAATAATATAGTTGAGCAATCTAATGGAGAATCTGCTTTGATGTTTTGGGAAAGAGAAATTAAGGAAGACAGTATTTATATACTTGATGAACCAGAAAACAGTTTATCTGCTGAGAATCAATTAAAACTTAAAAAATTTATAGAAGAATCTGCTAGATTTTATAATTGTCAGTTTATTATTTCTACTCATTCACCATTTTTACTTAACTTAATGGAAGCTCGTATATATGATTTAGATGGAGAAGAAGTAACTACTAAGAAATGGACAGAACTACCTAATGTTAGAATATATTATGATTTCTTTAATGAGAGAAAAGATGAATTTAAAAAGAACGATTAATTTTCGTTCTTTATTTTATTTGGCATAAAGTTTTTAACAAATGAGTAATCTCTTTTCTTAATATAGAAGTATCCTAGTGTACTATAAACTACTGCTCCTATAAAGTTTACAAATAAGTCTTTCATAGTATCAATAATACCTATATCTAAGTATCCACCTTCTATAACATAAATCTTGTCGTCTTTAGTGTGTATTGTTGTTTTATCTATATTTTCTACTCTAACAGTACTATTAACTTTTTCTTTATTTAAGTCTACTGAACCGAATTTTTGAACTACTCTATCTTTTTGCATATCAGTTAAGAATACTCTATCACTCGCAAATTCATAGAATTCCCAAAGTACACCTATAGTCATTGAAAAACAAAAACCTACGAGTGCTACATATACTGGAGATAAACTAATTCTTTCACTATTTTGATTTAATAAGTCTACTAGTGAAAAGCCAATACCTGCACATATAAATCCATTAAGAGTATGAAGCATAGTGTCCCATCCAGGTATTATTCCATAGAAATTATTTATTTCACCAAGAATTGCTGATGAAAATATAAACATATAAATAATAGACTCTAATAGACTTGGAATACCTATTTTAAATTTTTCTGATATTATAGTTGGAATCGTAAATAAGAATAAAGCAAGTACACAAAGTAAAGCATTGTTATATTGTTTCATCACTATTTGAATCCACATACATACTATTACAAGAAGTCTTAGTAATAGATATACTGCGATAGATTTTTTATTCTTTTCTTTATATTTTTCTTTCATTGTTTTACTAAATTTTCCCATATAAACTCCTTTAAGTTTTTTATAACATATTTAGTAAATTATTACAAGTTATATTATCGATGAATATTTATTATGTTATCTAGTTTTAAAATAAAGATTATTTTAAAAAGTTATAGTCTAGCATATGTAAAGTTTTAACTTTTGTTTTTATAATATGATATAATTATTTAGTTATTAGGAGGTAAATCATGAAAAATATTACTATTATGGGTGGTGGAGTTCTAGGTACTCAAATAGCATTTCAATCAGCATACTGCGGATTTAATGTAACTATTTGGCTTAGAAGTAAAGGAAGTATTGATAGAACAAAACCAAAACTAGAAAGTGTTAAAAAGTCTTACATAGATGCTATAAAACTAATGGCAAGTAAAGATGGTAAAAGCATTAATAATTGGTGCCGTGGTATAGTAGGTAAAAATGAATTTGATGAAAAGAAATGTCTTAAAAAGGTAGAAGATGCTTATAAAAATATTAAGTTAGAGTTAGATATCAATAAAGCATTAAAAGGATCTGACTTAGTAATTGAAGCTATGACTGAAGACTTTAAAGCTAAGAAAGATTTATATTTAGAAATGGCTCCTATACTTGATGAGAAAACTATTGTTGTTACTAATTCATCTACTATGTTACCAAGTAAACTTGCTAAGTATACAGGCAGATCTGAAAAATTCCTATCATTACACTTTGCTAACTCAATATGGAAAAATAATACTGCCGAAGTAATGAAACATAGTAAGACAGATGAAAAGTATTTTAAAGAAGTTATTAAGTTTGCTGAAAATATTAATATGATAGCTCTTCCACTTCAAAAAGAAAAATCTGGATACTTATTAAATTCTATGTTAATACCCCTATTATTCTCTGGATTAGATTTATTAGTTAATGGAATATCAGACGTAGAGAGTATTGATAAGGCTTGGACACTTGGTACTGGTTCACCTAAAGGTCCATTTCAAATACTTGATACAGTTGGACTTAAAACTGCATATGAAATCGTACTTATGTATGTAAAAATTCCTTCTTTTTTAGCCCCATATAATTTTAAAGGAATGGAAAAACTATTAAAGAAGTATATTGATGAAGGTAAACTTGGTATGTCTAACGGTGAAGGATTTTACAAATATAATAAAACTAAATAGTGTACACTACACTATTTTTTTGTTATGATATATATATAATATGGAGGACACATGAAAAAGAAATATATTATAATTGGTGGTATAGCTTTAGTATTAATTGCTGCATTAGTTATTACAATTTTAATTATTAATAGTAAGTATACTGTAACTTTCAATACTGATGGTGGTAGTGTTATTGAAAAGATAAGAATTAAAAAAGGTGAAAACCTTACTTTACCAAGTGAACCAAGCAAAGAAGGATATATATTTGGTGGATTCATATATAATAATAAAATTGCAACTAACTATACTAAAGTAAATAGTAACATAGAATTAAAAGTTAGATGGATTCCTAAAGATAAAGAAGTTATTACTATAAGTTATATTGTTAATAATTCTACAATAACTGTAATAAGTGTTAAAGGAGAAGTTCCTATGCTTTTAGAAACGCCTGTTATGGCCGGAAATACATTTATTGGATGGCTTAATGATGAAGGATATGTTGTTGATGAAAATGCAACACTTGAAAAAAATACCACTTTAAAACCAAGATGGGTTAAAACCGGAGAGAAAACTGTAACAGTTAAATTTAATACTGATGGTGGAAATGAAATTAATGATTTAATAATTGCTAAAGATTCTAAAATTATTTTACCAGTTACCCCTATTAAAGAAGGATACAAATTTGAAGGTTGGATTAATACTAATGGCACTCAAGTAACTGAAGACACAATTATAAGTAAAGACTCTATTATTACTGCTAAATGGGTTGTACCTTATACATGTCCTGAATACTGTACACCTAGCGAAGATGGTTCAACGTGTACTAGAACAAAAATCACAAAAACAGTAGAAAAAAAATCATGTTCATCTGGATATACACTTAAGAATGGAAAATGCTTAAATTATAATAAAAAGTATCATGCAGATAATACTGGTGGATGGCATTGTAATGATAAAGATGACTATATGTATTCTGAAGAGGATGGTGTTGGAGGTGCATTCATGTGGTGTGTTCCTTCAACTAGTACTGTTAAAACTATAAGTTGTGAGGATGGATATAATCTTAATAATGGAAGTTGTGTTAAAACTGAAACTGTAAATTGCACTAAAAACTAGTGCTTTTTATTTATTTTAAATGTTAAAATTATATTAGGTGATTATATGAAATATATTAAAGTAATGTTTGGACTTACAGCTGGAGCTAATAGTAATTTTCATTATAAGTTAGGTGAAGTTACTGAAGCTAGAACATGGAATCCAAATGCTAAGAGTGGAAAAGAATTTGGTGGTATAAACTTTTCTGTTCCTGAAAAAATTTTAAGATGGTTACATAGAGGTGATACACTTTATGATGTTGAATTACCAGAAGATGCAGAAGTTATTGATATAGTAGAGTCTGCTACCCCTCATGGAGTATTTAGAGCTAATAAAGTAATAATCTCTAACCCAAGGAAAATAGATGATGATATGGCACTTCATTTCTATCAAATATCTACTATACCAGAAGAAGCATATTATAATGCTATGGGAGCTGTCGCAGTAATGGATTATAGAAAGACTGCACTTGCTATATTTAAAGATAAAGTTAATAAAAATAATATAGATGAAGTATTAGAAAACTGGAATAGTTTTATCAATGGTAAAGAAGAGAGAAAAAACTGTAATGAAACAGTTAAACTTATTGATAAAATGTTAAATGATTTTAAAAAAGATAACTAAGGGAATAATGAGTTTATTTCCTTTATTTTGGAGTTGTGTTATAATACTTGCACGGAGGGTTATATGAAGGTAATAGAAGGAAATAAAGTATATGTTCAAAATATTGATGTATCACGTTTATTACAAATGGTAGCAGGTCTTGGAATATCTTGCCCTGAAGGAGTACTTAACCAAATATATGGAGAATGGTTTATATGTGGCCCTGATAATCAATATGAATTCAAAGAATATGAGGGAAAGGAAATTGTTGACTTCTTTAGTAAGTTAGACTTTATAATTGATTATGATAGTATAAAAGATTTATCTGATGATGAAATTATGACTATAGGTGAACAAATTTGTACTGAAAGAAATAGAATTGCTAGAAGATATAATAATTTATCTGAAGAAGAAGCTGAGAAGATATGTGAAAAAGTACATGCTGAAATAGAAGTTGCTGATTTTAAACTTGAGGGAATAAGAGATTATTTATGGTTTAAACAAGGTCATATTAAAGTTTCTTTACCAAATGGCATTGATTATCCAGAAGGATACAAAGGTAAGAGACCAGGTGTATTAAGTAGAATATTTAAAAAGAAAGATTAATTTATAAATAAATCACTTGTACTTAAGTATTATGTGATTTTTTTTGAAATAATATTTATTGTAGTAATGACATTCAGTTGTTATTTTGATATACTTATTTTATATTAAAAGGAGGAAACATATGGCATTAATTAAATGTCCAGAATGTGATAAGAAAGTAAGTGATAAAGCTGAAAGTTGTCCTCATTGTGGATATTCTTTTAAGAAGAAAATTGAAATTAATGATGAAAAATTAAAAGAATTGAAAGGTAAATGGAATAATAAGTATTTAATAATTATATTAGTTGTTCTTGTGATTGGCTATTTCTTATTCTTTAATGGTAGTAAAACTAACAATACTAATACTGGTAATGGTGGAAGTTCAACTACTGAGTTAAAACCAAATCAAAATGGTAATTATGAATATAATCAAAATGGTAAATATTTTGAGTTTCCAACTAGCTATAAAGTATACGTTGATAAGTCAGGTAGTATCTATGTAGGAAAAAATATAGATAAAGATGGTGCTTTAATACCATATATTATGATTGAAAAGTATAAGAACTATACTGACCCTGCTCAATTATTAAATGAACTTACTAATGAAATTGCTAAAGAATATAGTGATGCAGTTATCACAATAAATATGCTTAGTTCTTATATTGGTGATAAGTATGTTTATGGTATTCAGTATACATATACTTCTAATGGTCATATCGTAGTTGATAATAGATATGCATTCTTGATAGGTAATAGTATGTATCTTGTAACTACAAAAGAAGAAAACACTAATACAGCAGAAATAAACAATACTGGTGCTTTGATAATAAAATCATTAAAGGAGATGAATTAATATGGCATTAATAAAATGTAGTGAATGTAAAAAAGAAATTTCTAGTACAGCTAAAGTGTGTCCACATTGTGGATTTAAAAATGATAAGATGGTTTGTCCTGAATGTGGATGTGAAGTAAAACAAAGTGATAGTGCTTGTCCTGAGTGTGGTTACCCTCTTCAAAAGAAGAATCCTCAGAGTATTATAAATGAAAATCTAGATAAAATAACTGGAGCTAAAAGCGAAAATTATGTAACATTTAAAGATCTATTTAAACATACTTTTGATAAACATACAGACGAAGAACTTGATGAAGTATTCATCTGTGGAGGAGAAAAAACTACTCCTGATGTTAAAGATATAGATCCTAGGAAAGCTAATGCTTGGGTATATTTTAAAATATTAATGTTTTTCTTAATTGCATATATACCAGTTAGAATTGGATTTGTAAGTTATGGAAACGCTAACTTCTTACCTGCAATGATTATGCTTGCTGCTTTTGCTGTTCCAGTTACGATACTTATATTCTTTTATGAAATTAATATATTTAGAAATATTCCATTCTATAAAGTTATGAAATACTTTATACTTGGTGGTGGGCTTAGTTTAATACTTGCTATCCTATTCTTCTCACTTGACTTTAATACTGATATTACAACATTCTTTGGTGCATTAATGGTTGGTCTTATTGAAGAAGTTGCTAAAGCTGCTATAGTTGCATTCTTCTTATTCAAGAGTAAGAAAAGCAATTATATATTAAATGGTTTATTAGTTGGTGCTGCTGTTGGTGCAGGATTTGCTGCTTTTGAAACTGCAGGATATATACTTCGATATGGTCTTAATGGTGGGCTTAGTACAATGCTTGATGTTATTAAACTTCGTGGTTTCTTAGCTCCAGGTGGACACGTTGCTTGGGCTGCTATTGAAGGTGCTGCACTTATGTATGTTAAAGGATTTGAAAAACTTGATAAGAAACACTTAAATGATAAAAGATTTTTACTTATTTGTTTAATACCAGTAGTACTTCATGGTATCTGGGATATGCCTATTAACCTACCTTATTATTTACTTCAAATAATACTAACAGTACTTGCTTGGTTAGTAATTATATACTTTATTAATTTAGGTTTAAAACAAGTAGATGATGCTAAGAAGTTAGAAAGTAAAAAGAATTCTAAAGAGAAAAAAGAAGATAAATAATGTTTAAAGTTGGTAAAATAATACCAACTTTTTTATTGTACAAAGTACATAATTTGACTATTTTAAACATTTATGATATTATATAACTGCTTTTGAAAGGGAGAGATTATGATGTTAAACAATCAAATGACTACGACAACTAATACTTTAAAAACTAAGTCAATTTGTATTATTGATTGTTTTAACGTTGCTTAACTAGTAAAGAATAATGTATATGCAAGGTCTATTACAATCAAGTAATAGACTTTTTATTTTAGTTAATGTTATAATTTATGTAAGAAATACTATGATATAGGACAACATCATTAAATATTATTTTGAAGAGAGTTAGTGGATGGTGCGAACTAATAAATAAAGTTAATGATTACTACCTATTATGTTGCTGAGGAAACTCATGTGCCCGAATAACGGTTATAAAAATAAAGTTAAATAAGAGGATGGTACCGTCTATATGACTCCTTGGTATCATTCTCTTTTTGTTTAAAGGAGATGATGAAATGACGGAAGACACGGAAACTAGAACGATTTATCCCCTCAAAAGCAAATAAAGAAAAGAGGTAAAAATATGAATAAGAAATGTGTAGAGTTACTGAAAGAAGTAATTCAAAAAAATTATAAAAATGTAAGACAAGATAGTATGTCTTATGATGATAATGAATTTTATTATGAATTTAATGCTGATGGTCAAATTAGTGAGAATGATTTTAAATATTTAGAAGATGAAATTAAGAAATTAGATAATAATGTGTTTGTCAAACTACTTAGAATAAGTGGTGTTTATTATGAAGGAAATGCTAATAATGAAATGATTACTCGTATAGTTGGTAAGAGTTTTAGTAATGAAGATGAAATTGATAAATATAAGGAATTTTTAGTAGAAGCTAAAGAAAGAGATCATAGAAAAATTGGACAAGATTTAGATTTATTTTGTTTTTCTGATTATGTTGGAGCTGGACTACCTTTGTTTACTCCTAGAGGAACTATTATAAAAGATGAACTTCAAAAAGAGATTGAAAGAGTATGCAAAAAATATGGTTTTCAAAAAGTAAGTTGCCCTTCTCTTGCGGATATTTCTTTATTTGAAACTTCAGGTCATGCTAAAAAATTTAATGATGAATTATTTAGAGTTAGTTCTCCTAAAGGACACAAATTTGTACTTAAGCCTGTACAATGTCCACATCATACTCAAATATTTGCTTCTAGATTAAGAAGTTATAAGGATTTACCTATTAGATATATGGAGTCTGATAAGCAATATAGAGCTGAATTACCAGGTGCAGTTGGAAATAGTTTATCAAGAGTTTATGCTATTACTGTTGAAGATGGTCATTCTTTTTGTAGAGTTGACCAAGTAAAACAAGAAGTTATTAATATGTGTAATCTAATTCATGATTTCTATTCTAGAATGGGATTATGGAATAATGTATGGGTTTCTCTTTCAGTTAGAGATTATAGTCATCCTGAAAAATATATTGGAGACGCTTCTGACTGGGATATATGTGAAAAAATGTTAGAAGAAGTTTCTCGTGAACTTGGGTTAAATGCTAAGAGATGTGAAGGAGAAGCTGCACTTTATGGCCCTAAACTTGACTTTATGTTCAAAGATGCATTAGGTAGAGATATACAGATACCAACTGTTCAATTAGACTTTGCTATGCCTAAAAGATTTGATTTAAATTATATTGATGAAAATGGTATCAAACAACATCCAGTAATGGTTCATAGAGCAGTTTTAGGCTCTTATGAAAGATTTATGGTTTTATTACTAGAACAATTTAAAGGAGTACTTCCAGTTTGGTTAAGTCCTGTACAAGTAAACATAGTTCCAATAAATATTAAATATCATGATGAATACTGTAAGAAAATATTTGATATATTAAATGAAGAAGATATAAGAGTAAGTTATGATGACTCAAAAGAATCAATGAATAAAAAAGTTAGACAAAGCAATATTATGAAAAATCCATATACTGTTATAATTGGTGATAATGAAAGAGATAAAAACTTAATTAGTTATAGAAAATATAATAGTGATGAAACTATTTCTTTAAGTATTGATGAGTTCATAAAATTCATTAAAGATGAAATTAAAAAAAGATAATTAATAAAGGTATAATATGATAGAATTATTATATGAGGAGTAATGAATATGAATATTGATTATGAAAAAGTACAACAATCAATTAATGAATATGGAATTAAAATTTTAAGTTCTATAAGAAGTCAATATAGTAAATCATTAACTCAAGAACAATTACATATGATAGAAAAATTATTAAGCACTAATTTTATAATAGTTGAAAAGCCTTCTATGAAAGATATAGAATTTTTTAGTAAACAAGAAGGAATTAATGAACCTGAAAATTATAGTACCAATTATATTCCATCTGCTCATGGAGGAAGAACTAAGGGTGATAATAAAATACATATATATCCTTATACTAAAGCATTTAAAGATTATAAAACAGAAGATAAAGTTGTTAAATCTTGCATAGATAATATTGTTGTACACGAAATATTTCATTATTTTATTAGACCTGATATAACTAGTGAACTTGATACAATAAAAATAGAATTTGGACACTTTATTACTGAAGGATTAGTTCAATATTATGCCGAAGAATTTTCTAAAAGAAATAGTCTTGGAAATCCGAAGTCTAATTATGGTAAAAATGTTGAATTTGTAGTAAGACTACTCAATTCATATCAAGATGATTTTACACAAGAACAAATTGATAGAATGGTATTTACTTATAGTCAAGATGAATTAATAGATGCTTCTAAAATTGGGAAAGATATGTATCAAGAGTATGCTGATGAAGTTAAATTCAAAAAAGATATTTCTTCATTTATTAAAGATATATGTGTAAGTTCTGGAATATCTAGTGATGATAAAAAATTAAAAGATATTATAAAACATTATGAGAAACTTGATAATGCTGATGTAATCTTTAGTGATTTGATACAAAGAATTAATTTACTCTTTGAAAGTAATGATAAAATGAAAAATAAATATGTAGAAAGATTAAATAAAATTTTTTCTTGTCATGGTTCAAAAGAAAATGATATAGGTGCTTCAATAGAACAGCCCTTACCTACTACTTTAAATGAACATACATTAAATAATTATGAGACACTTCAAAGTGAGTCTCTTGAAATTAATCAAGGAGATAGTGGTTTAAAAATATAAAATCACTATCTTTTTTTAAGTTTACATTCATAGTTTTTAAGTATAGTCTAAATAATTAATTAATGATAAAATTAATGTAGGTGATTATATGAGTTTACTTATCATTTGTATTTTATTACTTATTTATGAGATTTATTTGTTAGTTAGAAATATTAAAGATAATACTTCTAGTAACAATTTTCTCTTATTATCAACATTAATTATTTCAATAATATTCGATGCTATATATTTATGTGTTATGTATTCAAACATCTCTTTAATTGGTTGGTGGCTATTATATTATTTTATAGTTTGTATAGTATTTTTTGCTTTATCTATTATTTTACTTGTTGCTAGTTCAATTATAATATCTGTTAAAAAGAAAAAAGATGATAAGAATGATAAAAAAATTGTTAAGAAAAAGTTAATAATTAATGCAGTTGTTATTATAATGTGTTTTGTTATTTCAATGTTTATTAAACTTTTACCTTATAAAATTTCAGAAAGAAAAGATAATGATTTAGCAATTAAAGCAAAAGAAAAAATTGTATTATTATTAAATGAAAGATATGGTAATGGTAATTTTAAAGTACTTAATATGAGTGAAAATGATGTCACAGGATTTTATTCAATGTTTCCAGTAAATAATGGATATGAATTTGAAATTAGTTCTGATTATCTTAATGATAGTTTTATAGTTACTATGCTAAAAGATGAAAATAAGATATACAAAGATCAATTTTTAAATGTTTATTATAAAGAAAAAGAAAATATTGCTGATTTAGATAATTATTTAATAGGATGTGAAGTTAAAAAACTGAATGTATCTATATCTAAGGAATTTAATACATCTATAGACTTTAATAATAAATCTATAGGTAATTACAAAGATAATAATTTTAGTCATATTCCAGGTATTGATGAAATATCAATTTATGCTGAATTAGAAGATCCAAAAATAGATATTAAAGAAGAATTAACTACTAAAGAAGAACTACTAAATTATTTAGTAAAATTCACTAAGTTCTTTATCAAAGATTTAGATAAAACAAAAATAAAATATAATCAAACTGATAAGTATTTTAGATATAAATATGATTATAAGAAACTTGGTGTAAATAATTATACTGATCAATATAATGGTTATGCAGGATATGCACTTGCTGGTGAATATAAATATTCATATGAGAAAGAAAGATATGTTTTAGAAGATGAAGATAAGATAGTTAGAATAAATATTCTAGGTAATGTTAGTACTTATAATTTAGAAGATATTTTAAAAGACAATTAAGGGAAATTGTCTTTTTATGTTATGAATTTTTAGTATAATGATTTTATAAGATAGTTGGTGATTATAATGGTTATTGTTTTTATAGTATTACATATATTAGTTTTTATTTTATTAGTAATTAACTATATTAAATGTTTAAAAAAGAAAGTCATATGGAATAATCTATTTAAGTATGAAGTAATTGCTTTAATATTAAGTGTGGTTATAATGATTTATTATAGTAATTTACCTGGTGTTGGATTTGCTCCTGGGCTAACTTATTTTGGTGAAAAGTTTATAAACTTATGTGCTTTCTTCATATATATTGGTTCTTTAGTTATATCTATCTCTACTAGGTTAATATTAAGTTTATTTGAGAGTAAAAAAACAAGAAAGAATACAATTCTTAAAACTATGGTATTGATTGCTAAAATACTATTAGCATTTGGAATTCTTACGCTTGGTATAGAACAAATACAATATCTTGATATAGAAGAGATAGATGCAACTATTATTGATTATAACGAATATTATAGTGCTCCTATAGTAGAATATACAGTTGATAATCAAACTTATAGTAAAATGATATATAGATCAACAAATGAAATAGATAATAGTAAATTAAATGATAAAATAAAAGTATATTATGATAAAAATTCTCCTTCTGATTTAGTTTATCCAGATAGTTATAACGATTTTTATATTCCTTGTATCGTAATATCAATAATTCTATTTGTTATAGTATTCATAAAAGATAAAAATATATTCTTTAGTAAACAACGCAAGAACAGATGATGACGATTTTATGCTATTGCATGGAATATTAAAATTTCAAAACAAATAAAATGTCTATATACAAATTATGAGGTGAATAGAATGAGTGAAAAATTTTCAAAATCAATTTTAATATTTGCTGTTTCATTCTTGATTATTAATGGTATTGGTTATTTATTTAATATTACAGAATTAATTACTATTGTTAATGATCCCATAGGTGGAGGTGGAATGTCTGTAAGTAATATTCCTACTATTTTAAGTTTGTTGATAACTTGTGTAATTTTGTTAGTAATTAAAATTAAAAATAAAAAGACTAGTTATATTTCAAACTAATCTCACTAATAAATTGTAATTTGCATTACGATATAAGTTCTATATTTACTGCATTGATTTGTGGCGGATTTGAATCTTCAATTAAACCACTAAATGTAACTCTTACTTTATTATTTACTGCATAATAATCATTTGTACCCTTTGTTGTCCTTGATATTTTCATTGTTACTTTATCCTTCACTTTAAATGATTTACTATCTCTTAATACTTCAACAGTTATATAGTTTTCTTCTGCAACAATGATTTTTCCTTCAAAAACATCTTTAGATTCGACAAATTTTATTATTTCTTGATTATTTATAGCATCTAATATTTTTGCTTCATCATCAATAAATACTTTCTTAATAAACTTTTCTTGTTCTTCTTTACTATTATTTATTAAACCAACTATTACTTTATTAGTTATATCATCAACATAATTGAATGCAAAATTAGATATATCATTATTATCTTCTAAATAATTAATAATATAATTATTGATTTCTTTTGCACTAATTTTTTGTTCTAGTTCATATTTCATAAACCAACTACCCATTTTAACGCCAATATTATTTTCATAAGGTTCATTTGGCGATACTCCAACATATCTAATAACTTTATAACCTAATCCCCAATATGTCACTTTACTGCCATCATTATTAACTATTTTGATACAATACTTTGGCTCATGTCCTGTTGTTACTCTACCACTATCTATATAGTTTGTTATAATTCCCATTGCAATAAGTCCTATCAAAACAATTCCTACGCTAATACATATTTTTTTCATATTCAATCCTCCATTTCAACAAATTACTATTTTTCTTTCTCTTTATTTTCTTTAGACATATATGCTACCGTCAAAATTATACCAACAAAATTACATCCAATTGATAGTCCTAATAAAAGGCCACTACTAAAATCGCTAAAATTGCTTGTTTCATTTCCACAAAAATATATATAAGCTATATATAATAAGTTTCCTAATATAATTAATAATATTCCTTTTTTTAATTTTTTCATAATCAATCCTCCATTTCAACAAATTACTATTTATCTAGCACTTCTATATATAATTATACCATCATTTTGGTAAATTTTATTACTAAATTAAGACATCCAAGATTCAACCAATGTTTTCTAATGTATATCCAACTGTTGGAAACCAATTATAATCTTGCTGTATTCATTGATATTATTTACTTTATTTTTAATTTCATTGTTTGTTTCTTTACTTGCTTGTCATCTTAATAAAAGGTAAGCACTTACTCCAAAAATTATTACTCCTAGTATTACTGCAATTATTATTTTCTTTTTCATATTTTCCTTTTTTATATGTAGTATGTTTTTACTTTGTTTTTTACTACAATTTAATTATAAAACTTGGGTGTTACTCCCGGTCAATACTTTTTATCCAATTGCAGCATTTTTCTAACATAACATCTTTTCCTGATTTGTAGTCATTTATTGTCAAGCCAATATAATGGTCTATTTTTAAATATTTTGGTTCATAAAAACTTTTAGACATTTTAAGAAGTTTCTTTTTAGTATAAATTCCTTTTATTGTGTGCTTCTTTTCATCTTCATACCAATAAACTCTTGCAAAGTTAAATGTGAATTTAGTATTTGGGAGCTGTCCATTTCCAAATAAGTATCCAAAGCAATTTATTGGAGTACCGATATCTTGACCAGCTATTTTACTTCCGATTCTGAGCATGCCTATAGCTGCCATTCTGCCACTTGAAAAAACACTTTTATTTACTAGAGTTACTAATTTTAGTTTAGTACTTTTTAAATATTTTATTAAGGGTTCTATTAATGAAGATCTTCCGCCGGAATTACCTCTTAAATCTAAAATAAAAGTATCGATATTATTATCATGTATTAACTTCTTTATCTTTTTGATGTCTGGTATAAATTTATCTGTGCATTTTGGATATTTAAAAATTAATATATTGTCTTTAATTTGATACTGTTTAAAATCTTCTTTTCTAACAAGTGCAAGTTCATTAGAATAATCTTTATTTATTTCATATTTAATAATTCCTTTTGAAGTTTTATATTCTATATATTTAGCATTATTTTTTATACTGGGTAAAGATAATAAAATGTTTTTATCATTTAAATAAAAATGTAGTCTGTTTAGGAACCAATTAGTTGTTCCATAACTAGTAAATTTTTCTACTTCCTCTATTATTTTGTTAATACTTACTTTATTAATTTCTAGAAGCTCACTGTAACTATACTTTTCATTACTACATTTTGTAACGTATAATTTATTGTTTATGGCTTGAATAGAAAGTGGGTAAGCGTTATCGTTATTGCTCATTACTATTCTAGTATGAGCATCTATACGACCACTCATGTATTTTATGATACAATTCATAAAGTAATAAAAGTCATAATCGTCATTTATCTTGTGAAGTTTTAAGAATGTATTTATAAAGTCTTTTAATTCATTTTTACTGTGTAAGAAATAGAAGTCCAAATGCATGCTTTCATTAGGATATTTCTTATCAAGTTCTTTTCCTCTTTCACTTTCGGCAAAATTCAAAAAATAGTCTAAATCTTCTTGATATCTTTCGTTCATTTTTCCTCCGATCTCAGTTAAGTACGCTCATTTTAAATTTATATATTTTAATAATTAAAATTCATTTTTGGAGCAATGACATGGGTCATTTGCGAAAAAACAGAAACAAGTAATTGATTAAATCAATCTATTAATAATATAACATATATTCTGTACTTTAATATAAATATTTATACACCATCCCCTAAGAGGATAGTCAATATGTTTATATATATATTATTAAAAATTTTTTTATGCTATTGTTTTTCATAAGTTCTTCTTCCAATTTTAATGGGTTAGGTCCTATAATTTTTTGATTAATTAATTCAGTATCGTATTTTTTTGTTTTTTCATATTTCATTTTTTTCCTCCTATTAATTTGTTTTTACAAATTGAATACGAGTTCCAATACACCTATATTAATTTTTCTCAAAAAATACCTCCTTTAATTTTTTATATAATCACAATAAAATGAAAATATCAAATTACTATTTATCTTTTTTACTTTTGTTTATCCACTCAACTGTATCTTTTATTGTTTCTTTAATATTTCTATTTTTAAATCCTAACTTTTCTTTAGCTTTTTCATTACTAAAATTAGCATTAGAAGACAGTGTATATAGTGAATACTTTGTAAAAAGTGGGGTTTGTTTCTTTAAATTATAATATACTTCAAATAAAGGTGCTACTAATTTTGCAATACCTATTGGTAATACCATTTTAATTTTTTTTCTTCCTTGCACATCACAAATCAAATCACATAATTTTTTAATTGTTATATATCTATTTGATAAGATATAGCATTCACCATTAGTACCACTTTTACAAGCACTAATAACACCATCTGCAACATCTCTTACATCAACAAAATCATATCCACCCTTTACGCAAGCAAATAATTTACCATTTGTAACTTCTTTTATTAACTGTGTTAAGTGGCTGTTGCCAAAATCATTTGGACCTATAATACCAGAAGGATGAATTATACAAGCATTAATTTTTTTATTTTTTACTGCATCAAGTACATACTTCGCAGCTTTTGCTTTTGTTTTTGCATATAATCCTTTAACATTATCAGGATTAAAATTAGTTATCTCTGTTATTAATTTATTGTTATGTTGTTCTGGAATTGCATGAACACTACTAATATAGATAAGTTTTGCTTTTGACTCTATTACTTTATCTACTATATTTTTAGTTCCATTAACATTAACATTATAAACAAGTGGATTGTATTTTGATTTTATATATACTACTGCGGCGCAATGAATTACAAAAACTCCTTTACCATCAATATTTTCAAAAATTGATGATAAAGTTTCTTTTTTAGTTACATCACCATAGTATATTTTGCATTTTAATTTTTCTAGTGATTTAATAGAATCACCATTTAATACAAAAGCTCTAATTTCGTTATCGGCATCTTGCTCTAACTTTCTTATAATGTTATTACCTAAAAAGCCATTTGCTCCTGTTATTATATAGATTTTTTTCACAATATTTATTACCTACCACTTCATTCTAAAAAATAAATTTAATATCTCTCTTATATAATTATATCACAAGTTCACGATCTTTTTTAATAAAGCATATGAATGGCAAAATAAAAACGACATTTTTAGTTCTATAATTGAGTTAGGCTTTAATGTTTCTATTATTTTAAAATTAAGCATTAAAAAATGTCCTCCTTCCTAGAAAGAGAACATCTATATATGTCTTCCAAGCTAACAGTGGATTAGATTTTAGATATTAAAAAACTTACGACACCATAATAGGTTCGTAAGTTGTATTCAATTGGAGCGAATGGCGTAGGTATCTACAACTTTTTTCCAATATACGAATTAATACATAAATATCAATCTCTATATATAATATAACATAATTTTTTCTTTTTTAGAAGATTTTATTTATATTTACTTTGAGATTTTAGCAAATTATGGTAAAATTAAGATAGCGAATATCATTTAGATATTCTTTTTTTCGTTAAAGGAGTGATATTGTGTTATTAAAACAGGCAGAAATTAAAAATTTTAAATCAATAGAAAATTGTAAATTTAATATGGACAAGGGATGTAGAGTATTTGTAGGTTTAAGCGAAAGTGGCAAGAGTAATTTATTATATGCTTTATCTACTTTGGATGATAATTTTTTCTTATCAAAAGAATATGTAAAAGAAGGCACAAGAAGTTCACAAGCGGCAAATGTTAGATATATTTTAACAATGACTAAAGATGAAATCGATGAATTTTATGAAAATATTAAACAAACTATTTATTCAACTAAACAAGATAAATTTATAAAATTAAATGATAAAAGTATAAAATTAATAAATTTTTTAGAATTTGATTATGTTTACTTTATTGATATAAGAAAAAATGAAAGAACAATGCAATATTATTTACTAGATAAAAATGATAATTATATCATTAGTGAAAATCATAAATTTCTACTAGGAAGAAAAGACGAACCGCTTACTATAACTGCAAAGAAAACTGGTGAACAGTATGAAATAACAGAAAGAATAATTGTTAATTTAGATGAATATGATGTTGATGAAAAGTATTGTGAAAAAATTACTGCTGAAAAACTAAATGCTTTCTTTTGTGAATTTGGAATAGAAATTGCAAAAAAAGGTATACCAAATGTTCTTTTTTGGGAATATAAGGATGAATTTTTACTTCCATCATCAATTGAAATTAAGGATTTTATAGATAATCCTGATATAAATATACCTTTAAAATATATTTTTAAATTAAATGATATTACTGATATAAAAGCCGAATATAATGAATGCAAAGAAATGGGAGAAGCTTCTTTTCAAAATCTATTAGATGAAGTCAGTAAAAAGACAAATGCGTACTTGAAAGAAGTTTGGAAAAGCATGCCACAAAATTGTAGATTAGAATTAAGAGAAAATGCCGATAAAATTAATATTAGAATAAAGGATGCAAACAATTCTTATTTATTAAACAAAAGAAGTGATGGCTTTAAAAGACTTATTACATATATGATAATGTTATCAGTAAAAAATAAAAATAATTTACTAAACAATACTTTAATATTAATCGATGAACCTGAAACTAAAATTGATATTCCCGGACAGGATTATTTAAAATTAGAATTAATAAATATTGGAAAAAATAATTACGTATATTATTCTACACATTCTACATCTATGGTTGATACCTCAAATATAGGACGACATTACATTGTAAAAAAAGAAAATGAATGTACTAATATTGAAGAAGCTAACGAAGACAATTATGATAGTGCAATGACACTGTATAAAGCATTAGGAATGCAAGTTTATGCAGTCATTAATGATAAAAATTTGGTATTCGAAGGTTGGACTGATATGCATGTTTTTCAAGTTGCCATAAATAAATTACCACAATCAAAGAAAAATAAATTTAAAAAAGTAGGTATAACACATGTTCCTGGTGCAACTAAATTCAGAGATTTTGCCTCACTATGGGGTTTACTAGCGAAAGAATATTACATTATTTCAGATGCTGATGAAACATCTTCTAACCAAAAAGAAGTATTCGAAAAGGAACATTATACAGGAACTTGGTACAAATATGACGAGTTAGGAATTCAAAGAAAAATTTTAACTTGTGAAGATTTTTATAATTCAAATTATATAAAAAATTTAAGTGATAAATTTGGAAATAAGTATAATTTTTCGGCGAAAATTAATGAAGAAAAACTTAATGATATTACTATTTCAAAGATTTCTATTATTGAAGAATGGATTAAGTATAATGAATGTGAAGTCAAAAAGTCAAAAGAACTTTTAAAGGAATTCAAAGCATTATTAGCAGAAAATGTAAAAAAGGAAAATATAACTGATGATTATTTAATTTTATTAGATCAATTAATGACTAAATTACGCTTATAAAAAAACTAGTTTTTGAATCATTGAAACTAGTTCCTGTTATCTATCAAAAAATCATCTAATTTTTTATCTAATATAATAGATATTTTGTAAAGAAGTGCTAACGAGCAGTTCTTTTTTGTATCATTTGGTGATTCTATTCTTTTTAAATACTCTGGTGAAATATCTAAAATTTCAGCCAAGTCCATAAGTCTAACACCTTTTTCTTTTCTATATACTTTAATATTATTGCAAATAATTGCTTTAAATTCAGGATTAAAGTTATCGTACTTTTCAATCATTTGCATCACCCTAATAATATTGTGGCATAAATAAAAAAATAAATAAGTAAACTTTTTGTCCTAAAAATAATGAAAATTAAAAAATATATGATATAATAGTTGTATATTTAGAGGAGTTGTATTATGAGTAGAAATTATGGAAGAAAAAATGGCTCAAGTCATATTATAGGAACTTTTATTAGCATTGTTGTTGCTTGGTATTGTATAGATACAAAACAAGGTGCTACTGCAATTATTATATCAAGTATGATTGCATTATTCTTTATTTACTTATTCTTAAATTCATTGGGAATAATAGGAATGCTTGAAAAATTAGGAAGCAGATTGTCTTATGAATTTGTAAAAAGTAAGGATAATAGAGTCAGAAATATAAATACTGATAGTGATGATAATACAATATACTTGAGTTTCCTTACTTTAACATCTAAAAATGCAATAGCAAAAATGTTAAATGAAAATACAATGCAATATAATAAAATATCTTGGGAAATACCTGGAACTCAAGAATCGTATAGAAAAGCATTATACAAAATGATAGAAGACACAAAAGATTTTCATACTGCTACTGATTTTGAGATGTTATATACAGATGAATACTTTTTAAAAATTATTAAAAAATATTTTTCAAACGTTGCTGACTATATAGAACGACATACAAACTATAGTAAAAATAAAGCTGGCTATCAAAACTATATAAGAATTTTAAAGGAAATGGGTGCAAATATAAATAACTACTCGTTAAGAAAAATTAATGTTGGTTATTTTAATAAAAGAAACCCTAGTGATACATTTATAGAAGTTGATAATGTCTTAATTGACAGACCAATTAATTTTATAGCAGATTCTCTACTAACTTATGCAACTATTACACATATTATTTTTCTTGAAAAGAAAATAAATGCTTTAACAAATGATGATGAGTTCTATAAAATTATTGATGATATGATTAAAGAAGTAGATGATATGGAAATTGTATATGAAAACACATTACCTATATATAAAGAATTTTATGAATCAAAACTTGGTTTTGTCAATGAATATATGTTTAGAGTAGCAACAATGATTATAAACGATAAGGTAAGAATTAGTAATGACATTGAAAAAGAAGTTATCAACTATCAAGACAATAATTATTCTAATATAGACAATATATCTTCTATTGATAATATAATTAAATTTTGGCTTGAAAGTTTAGCTAAAGACAATGTAAAAGTTAATAACATTGATTTATATACAATTGCTAAAATAAATGATGTTATAGTACAAACTAATAATGAACTATTGTTAGAGTGTCTAACTAATTTAAAAGACTGGATAAAATATTATGATTCTAAGGTTGAATACCTAAGAAAAGAAAGCGATAAGAATAGGTATTTGAGTGGAGATTTTTCTAAAGAAAAACAAGCAAAAGCATTCAAATATAGTTTAATAAATGTTGAAACTGGTGAGGAATTTGAGCTATATCTACAAAATTTATTTCGTGAGTTAAATTATAAAGTAAAACATTGTGGTAAAAGTGGCGACCAAGGTGGAGATTTAATAGTTAAAAAGGGAAATATAACTTATGTTATTCAAGCAAAATACTATACTCATAAATTAGATAATACGCCGATACAAGAGGTTGTTGGTGCAATTAGATTCTATAATGCAAATAGAGGTGTAGTAATAACCAATAGTACATTTACAAAAAAGGCAATTGAACTGGCAAATACAAACAGAATTATATTAATTAACGGTGATGACCTAGAAAAATTGACCGAATGCATATATGAAAAAGATAAAGATAGAGATTTTATAGAAAATTTTATAAAATAAAAAACGATACCCATAATTAATATTAAAAGTAAAAAAGATGATTTAAAGGCATTAACGCTTATGATCATCTTTTTACTTTAAATTAAATTTCAATATCATAATCATCTTTTTCTTTGATTAAATCATGTTCTTTACTGGATTTATAAGTTTCATTTAATTCTTTAATCGTATCATGTTCA
>ULVD01047470.1_pt1 | contig 70561 bp, 38 predicted proteins | sample 1959101 | NCBI WGS metagenome assembly ULVD01 (sample SAMEA4835777, study PRJEB28245) | human gut metagenome | biome: gut microbiome; material: fecal sample | place: Denmark | collected 2008
TCAACCTCAAAGTTATATGTCGTTTCCGGGCTTTCCAGCAGCTCATGCTGAACTTGTTCGACAACAACATACTCGCCGTTAAGCATAACGAGAATATCACCGGCTCTGAGGTCAACTGCGCTTGTCCAACCCTTGACAGGAGAATAGAACGGATGCATAGGCGTGCAGGTGATCTCTTCACCGTTTACCTTTACATGAACCCATTCCTCGGTCTCATTCCGGAAGATCTGAACAACTTCCTTGAGTGCGGTCTCGCCGGTTTCTTCATCGGTTGCCCATACGAAGTCACCGGGTTGGATGTCTTCAATCGGCACAAGTCCGGATTTGGTTGCCACCAGCGTCCCCGCTATGAAGCACTGAATCATACCAAGTTTTTGTCCGACAAACTGCATTCCGCCCGCCATAACGCCGCTGGTGACGCCGACGATCAGCGTATCGGTTATCGAAGGATTCCTGCCGTAGGCAATCTTCTCGGTTGCTGCATATGTTGCGGCACTGACGGAACCTTGAACAAAACCAGCCAACGCAGGAGCCGCACAAGGCATTAATTTCGGTTGAATGCACTGCAAATGGGCAGTGCATTCAACCGAATAAAACCAACAAAAAGTAATATACGACACTTAATACTTCAGTTTAATCTTTCGACATTGCGCAATAACACACCTCTTTTTAATGTGCAAAACACAAGCTACAATTCACTGAAATATAAAGCATAGTTCCGGAGAAGCATTATCGGTGGTTTCAACATCATAATGGTATCCGGGAAACCCAAGTCCTAATGTAACATTTAACATCATGTCCCGGATAAGGTCGATATCCTTTTCTGACAATGTGATTGTAATTTTGCTATCAAATCGAACACATGACTTTCCCTTGCAGATAGAGATCCGCAGCTTTTTTATAGGATCGTCAAAATATATTGATGTGACTTTATCCAAATACAGAAGATCGAACATGACTATTGCCCTGTCTATATTTTTTGAAAGGTTAACTACCACGCCGATGCATGTATTTGAATCCATTATACTATCGATGAGAACCTGATTATTTACCATCTCAAATGCCAATTAACCAACACCTCTCCTGTTTTTGGATTTAATCTTTCTAAATGAATGTGCCGCTGTGCCAAATCACCAGGTTTAGCCCTGTATTGCCACACTCCATTTTGACTACGCAATTTGTTGTTTCCAACATTAATTGGGCTCTTCCCAACTTTTGTTCTTGCAAAATTTCGTGCTGCTCTTTCACTTTTGAATGTTGCACTTTGGTTTTTTGTAGCTTTTGTCTGGAAATCGTTTTTGCATGCATTGTGTACATGAACAGACGACTCGCCCACATAATAGGTATGGTAATCCTCAACCTCAAAGTTATATGTCGTTTCCGGACTTTCCAGTAGCTCGTGCTGAACCTGTTCGACAACGACATACTCGCCATTGAGCATGACAAGAATATCGCCTGCGCGAAGGTCAATAGCACTTGTCCAGCCCTTGACGGGAGAATAGAATGGATGATTCGGCGTGCAGGTAAGTGTCTCGCCGTTGGCTGTTACGTGAATCCACTCGGTAGTTTCATTTTGGAACGTTTGAACTACCGGCTTAAGTGTTGTCTCACCCGTCTCCGGATCAGTTACCCTCACATAATCTCCGACAGTAATGATTTCAATTGATAAATGTCCATCCTCGGATATTAGCCATTCTCAACCTACTGCCAAGTAATTTTGCCTGGTAGTAGATTGAGAAAAACGTTCTTAATATCGCCTAACCATACGATGCCGTCATATAAAGATTAATATTCTTCTCTGAACCTTTGAGCTGTTGAAATAGTGCTTGATTTCCCCTTGACAAAACAACACTGAAGTCCTCTTCTGCTAACACAAATGCCAGATTTTTATCTTACCATGAGCTTATTTCCTTCTAAAAACAGGTTGTACATCGACTGAAAATTCCCACCTCATGCAATCTGATTCTGTCAAATCTAAATCAGTATCACCGGGATATATTATAAGGTTTGATTCGTTCGTAGAAGAATAACTCAATATGATTGATTGAGGGCAACAAAAGCTAATCGACTCCAACAAACCGCAAGATGCAGGGATACTAAAATTATAATTATTTTTTTTAAATACAGAAAATATCCGGTTGCATTGCTCGTTGCTCATTTGGGGACAAATTATTAATATCGACGAAATATTGGAATAGAACCCTTCAATACCTGATGTACTTGACATTCCCCAATACACTTTCCCGTCAGGTGTAATATACGCATTTTCATATATTCCAACAGGTCGGTTTGACAATTTGCAAACCCCTTTATAATCGGATATCCTATTATAGCAGCCGTGCAACATCTGCATCCCATATATGTGGTATATATGATATGCGTTCAAATTGATTTTTGAGACAAGTGTTTCATCCCAACAAGATGGCGTAATCGCTGCCAAATATTCCTCTTTAAATTCATCATCTTCACTTTTGTATTGGAGTATATTCTCGCACGATAAGATGTAAAAATTTTTTCCTTTCTCTATTTTATATTTATTAAAACTATACATATTAAAATACCTCAAATATTAAAATACTCCAAAGGGTTTTAATACCAATAATGAATTCCGTTTCCAATTAATTTTCCGGCTTTATCAATAATACCAGCGTTAAAGTGTCTCGGAAGAGTTGCACCGTCTTTAAATAGATGACCGCCCAAATCGTTACGAATAAATTTATCACCATATTTTTCGAGCCGAGCAAACACAGTTCTCCCATCTTGACCTACCATTTTCACCATTTCTACTGAATCTGGCTTTTGTGACATCGGAATGTTTACGCTACGCTTGGCTTCTCTCATTGCCGCTCTTTGACCACACTTATTATGCACCAATACCGGCTCTTCGCCGACATAATAAGTATGGAAATCCTCAACCTCGAAATTATATGTTGTCTCCGGGCTTTCAAGCAGTTCGTGCTGTACTTGCTCTACAACAACATACTCACCATTGAGCATGACAAGAATATCGCCTGCGCGAAGGTCAATAGCACTTGTCCAGCCCTTGACGGGAGAATAGAATGGGTGAGTAGGAGTACAAGTGATTTCTTCCCCATCAACAGTTACGTGAACCCATTCCTCAGTCTCATTACGGAACAACTGAACAACTTCCTTGAGAGCAGTTTCACCGGTTTCTTCGTCAGTTGCCCAAACGAGATCACCGGGTTCAATATCCTCAATGGGAACAAGCCCATTCTTGGTCGCAACAAGAGTTCCGGCAATAAAACATTGGATCATGCCAAGTTTTTGACCGACAAATTGCATTCCGCCGGCCATTACACCACTTGTAATGCCTACCTTCAGTGTTTCTTTAAGAGAGGGATTTCTACCGTAAGCAATCTTTTCGGTAGCAGCATAAGTAGCCGCGCTAATCGTTCCTTGCACAACGCCTGTCAAAGCAGGAGCCATACACGGACAAGCAGCTGTGATTGCACCGCTTACAGCACCGCCTGCAGCGGAGATACCAACTGCCTTCCAGTTGATCTTTTCACCACTAACTGCCTGAGAAACAATGCTGGAGACTGCTCCGCCAATTGCACCAACTACAGCACCGATGGCAATATGCCAGAATTCACCGCCGTCATCGGTACGTGCAACGGGGTTATTATCGCAGTAAGCAAACAGATTCTTATCGGTAAATGATGTGGGAGAAGCTGTAAGAACACTGCTTGTATCTGCGTTCAGGAATCTGCCCCATTCCTGATTGTAGTAACGGCTTCCGAGGTAATACATCTTAAGGTCGGAATCATAGTAGTATCCACGGTACCGGAAGGGGTTATAGGTGTTGAAAAGAAGTTTTTCTGTTTCAGTTGCCCTGCTCGCAACCGAAATGGTTGCCATTCCCCATGCATCGTATACATAACCGGCAAGCCACGATCCGCTTTGGTTGTAGACGGCAACGATGTCCCCCTGCAGGTTCTTTTCAAACAGGTAGTCCTTGAACTCACCTATCGCATAGCTTTTTTCCCTGTATCGGATTCCTACGGGCGCATCGCTTTCATCATACAAATAAATCAAAGCATATGACTCAACTCCGTCAACATAAACCGTTTCCTTTACGATTTGTGTCCCGTTCAGCGTGTATTCGTGACGCCGGGTTTTTCCGGAATTGTCATCCGCGATTTCCTTTACAATTCTGCTGCCGGTATCATTGTAGCCGAACGAGATATGCCTACCTGCACCATCATAGAATGAAGAAAGCTGCCGACCATTCCAATTCAATTCGGAATTGCCTATGGTGATAGGATTTCCTATTGCATCGTATGTAATGGTCGTGGGAGAAGTTTGACCGTAAAAATACGTCAACAGATCCTTCCAGTTACTGTCGCCGTATGAGTAGGCATAACTGTTCAGAATCAAGTGGGTTGAATCTGTCGTGAATTCATACTTCCCGCGGTGTGTAATATTTCCCGCTTTGTCATAAGTGTATGTATATGTAAGTCCCAGAGGGCGGTTATCCTCGCGGATAAGCTGACCTAAATCATCATACTGATACTGATACTGGATGATTCCATACTGATCTGTGATTCGGATTATGTTTCCGTTGTCGTCATACGTGTAATTATACGTGTTGCCATGGATCCCGACTCGGGATACGAGCTGTGCGACTTGAAGCGAGCGAGCAGTTCCGTCACTTGTAAAGCCATAGGTCAATGTATTGGTTACTGTCCCGGAGGAAGTTGTCATAGTGACACTTCTTGCGGAAATACGTTCCATGGCATCGTAGGATGGCACAAATTTGTAAGAAACAGAGCCGGATGTGAGCGTCATTTCCGACAGATTGTTCTTGTCATTGTAGTTATATGTGTACTTCGTGACAAGGTTGGCGGAAGATGACGTAAGAGCGTAATCTTGACTGTGAGAGATCGTATGAATGCGGGACTGCTCATCGTAAGTGGTAACGGTTGAAGCCAAGTTTGTATTTCCGGAAGATTCAATGAATCCGGTCATACGATTTTGGTCGTCAAACTTATACCGGAATACGCGGTTGTTTATGTGATCGTTAAACTTACACATATTACCGTTAGCATCGTATTCATAAGAATATGCCTTCGTCTGTGTGCCGTTAATAGTATACCAAACTTCAGAAACTCTGTCAAGTTCATCATACACATAACGCACTACAAGACCGTTACCATATGTAGTAGTGGCAAGTTTGCCATTTCTCGAATTGTAAGTAGAACTGATAAGTGTATAGTTCCCTGCCTTAATACTTGTAGTATTACCAAAGGTATCATACACTAAGTTGTACGTTGTACTTTCGGTTGTAATCTGAGTCAGTCTGTCTTGAGAGTACACATACTGTACGGACTCAGCATTCGTGACTGCCGAAGGCGTGGAACTGGAGTAAGAAACAGGCTCGACAAGCGTGAGATTTCCGCTTCCGTCATATGTATATGCCATGCCGGAGCTTTGATCGGGATTGACTACGAATTTCAGTCTTCCGTTGTTGGAATCATAGAAATAGCGAGTTGTGCGTCCAAGCGAATCGACCTCAGATGCAACCGAACCAAAGATACGAGAACCGGATGTCACATTGTAGTTTGTGGTTGTAGAAATGATATTTGCAGGGCTTGTATCCACAAGAGAACTACCGCTATACTTAACTGTCCTGATGGTAGTATTGGTAATAAGACCATAGGAGTTGTATGTGTAAGTTGTTTTTATTTGTGGATTGAGAGTCGGAAGCGTACCGGTGTACTCACCCTCATACTCATAATAGACTTCGGAAATAATTCTGTCTTTAGAGTCAAAGGTGTAATCGGTCACTCCTTTGGTGCTTGTGATCTTTCTTGTCAGATTTGTGGAAGTGTTATTATCTGCATAGAAATACCATTCCTTGTAGTTGCCGTTGCCATAAGTCTTAGGCATACCACTTTCGTAATAGGTATAACTTTCCGCACTACCATCTTTAACCTCGACAACGGAAATGTTGTCAAAGTAAGCAGTACCAAGTGCCGACTGATAATCATAAACACAGCTTACCTTAATGGTCTTAACAGCACCGCCATCCGCGCAGACATCAAAGGTTCCGCTGATAAACTGCCACTGATTTGCAGGTGTGTTAGCAAAATCAAACCAGAAAGTCTTAGGTTCATCCTGATTGTAATAAGTGACATCAACCTTGAGCGCGAATTTACTCAAAGAGTTGGACATCTGCTTGTTAGCCTTAGCGAAGCCAGAAATCTTGTAGATTTTGGGCGTTGTCAGGTCAGTAGAAGAACTTGCACTAAATATATTAATCGATGCGCTTCGTGCGCTATCAAGACTGCCGACGATCTTAAGGGATTCGCCAAAGCGAGATGCCTCAACATCGGGGGCTGCAACAGTAACGTAAGTAGAATCACTTCTTGTCCAACGAATTTCGGGAGTAACCTTAACCAAACCGGATGCGTTAAGGCAGCAGTCCTCAAAATTACCAAGCTCGACCATATTATAGGCACTTACGCCAACACTCTTAGCGAGCATAACGTTGTCTACCATAATGGTTTGTGCCGTGGATTTTGAACCGGTAATCTGAATAATAATCTGATAATTCTCGCTTGTTGCTTTTACATCAAAGTTCAAGCTGGCAAATGCATATGCGCCGGAGGCAGCATACTCATCGACCGGAATAACCTCAGTATAGGTGTTATTTGCAGATTTTGCGATAAGCTTAACAGTAGCACCCGCACAATCATTGGTGTTAATATTAAGTGACAGCGTATATGCGCCTTGGGTAAGTTTGACATACTGACAAATACTGCTGGTCACACCGCTTGTGGCAGAAATTGTAGCACCGTATTTACCGGTATATTTTGCAGCAGCGGATCTGCTTACAGTACCGGAGGTATACCAGTAGTTCATGGCGGTACTGTTCTCAAATCCTCCGTTCATAAGGTAGTTAGCAGCACTGTCGCTTACATAAGACGAAACACGGATACTGTTTTTCGATTCACTGTCATCGTTAAATTGACCGCTGGAAGCACCATAAATAGTAGTGCCGTTAACGTCCATTGAGTAAGCGGTAATTGTTCTGCCGGAGTTGTCAAATACATAACGAGTAATGATATCATCGGATGTGTTGATAACATCGTCGGTTCCGCTGGTTCTTACTTCGGTATAGTTATCATAGTAAGAGAGAAGAATTTGCTGACCGGTAGTAAGAGATGATGTTCCGGCTTTTTCGGTAATAGAAGTAACTTTTCCATTTGTATAGCCGTAATTTACTTCATAACCGGAGAGCTCGTCCCTTGCCTTGATCAGACGACCGGTAGAGTCGTAGGAATAGGTCGCGGTTGCATCGACAGTAATGTAAGAATTGCTACCATTCTGCATGAAATCAGCCCAGTTATCAACGAGTGTGCTGCCGGTCTGATGTGCGTAAACGATCTTGCGGAGATATCCGCCGTTATAGGGTGAGATGTCAGTGCCGTTATAAGTGGTAGAATAGTAAAAGATTGCAGCTTCCTGCGAGGATTCATTCAATATGCGGTTGATTTTTCCGCTTGCATTGTGAATGATCTTGAAGGAAGTAATAGAGGAACTTCCGTAAGGTACAAGAGATATTGTTGGATTTCTACCCCATGTGTTGGGGTTGAAAGAAATGTAGTTGCCGCTAACATCCGTAATCTTGCTGAGAACGCCGCCTGCCTTCAGGTAGGAGGAATCGGAGGTTGTTCTGGTAAAGGTACGAACTGTCTTGCTGGAATCGGTAATGGTGTAGGAAGAGCTGTTGGCCTCCAAGGTCATCTGGAGTCCATCTTCATCTTTATACACAGTATTCCCACTCTTGTCAAGGCAAGGAGTAAAATAGTGCTCGGTTCCATCTGCATCAGACCATACATAGTACGTTACTTCAGTATTGTTTTCGCCCATATATGTACGTTCAACAATGGATTCACTCATGCTCCATTTGAATCCAAAACCTGCAGCAGAGGCAAGATAAGGAACCTCGGAATTGCTATAAATATTTGTGTAATCGGCAATTGCAGCATTATAGGTAAGCGTGGGCGTGTAAGGCATAAGGCTGTCGGTGGTGCTCAATGTTCCAATCGTGAACGAGAGATCCCCGGTAGCATTATTAACATGACCGGAACCTGCAATGCCGGCATTTTGGGATGTCGTGGTCCAATAGTCCTCAATACCCTTCATGTCCTTATAGGAAATGATAAGCTTCGGACGCAGTCTTACGGTGATAGAGTATTCGTTAGAAGCAAACTGGATATTTCGTGCAGAATATCCCTCTGTGCCCCTGTTAATATCAGAAATTGTCACACCATAGTTAGGCTGTCCTGCATACCAGTTCTTAACGATCGAAGTGATATTCCAAGTAAGCCAAGTGCTTTCGGTTGTATTGTTTGTTACAGATACAACGCTAAAATCCGTATAACCGTCGAGATCATAGTTACCTTGGGGAGAACTTGCAATGTACTTGTTCCAAGTCAGGGTGTTATCCCAGTTAGTTGTAACTTGGAAAGCTCCCATGTAAGAATCATAGGTTCCTTCGGGGACAGCCAAAATTCTCAACGAGAAATCAGCATTGGTGATATAAGCATCATTGGGGAGTGTAGGAAGTGCGCTGGTTTTCCAATAAAGTTGAGTTGTATTACCGGCGTACATATATTCAAAATCATAAGGATCGGAGTTTACCGAATAGGAATTGATATATGTATCAGTTACAGTCGAACCGGAAGGAATATAAATAGGCGGGTCGATCGTAACAGGAAAGGCTCTATCATTTGCGTTCATCCAAGCGGGATCAACGCTTACAGTAAGAGCGTAAGTCTTGTTACCGGTGGTCTTAAGAGAATACATCGAGAAGGACGAATCTGCATACTCCCCATTGGCATCATAGACAATCGGCGCGGGAATATAGTAAACCACTTCTTCCGTATTCGGGTCGAAAATTGAAACACTGCCATCCTCATTGAGTTTTGCCTCAAGATTGTTCAGTTTAATCGTAAAAGTATAATTATACTGATCCTTCTGCTTCTTTACAATGAGATTTTCCTTAATATTTCCGGAATTAATAATATACTGAAGATCCACATCGCTCAAAATATCTTCATAGATGATTTGAGAGGTGAGATTTTTAAGTGCCATCATTTTCTGAAGCTTGGATTCGTTCTCCGAATCATCTTCGGCATTGGTGATCTTTCCCTGGGTTTTCTTGATTGCATTGTCAAGACCCATAGTGATCTTATAATTACCGTCGTGAAGCGTGAACAAATTCTCGTTCCCTGTGATTTTCTTGGCAAACTTGATCTTCGCATTATTTGTGGAATATTCATTGCCTGAAGAGGAAAGAGAGTTATCGATATCTTGCCATTCACCGTTTTCGTCCAAATAGTGAACCGGCACATCGTACTGAGCCACAACGTATGAACCATCTTCAAGCCTAAAGTGTTTAACCGATTCATCGCGTAGTTCTTCAACTTCAAATGCCTCGCCTATTCTCTCGAGAGAATCATCAGAAGAAACATCCGACGATCCGAAATCAAAGGCAAACGAAGAAATGGGCAGTGCGGTCAGTATCATGAAAACTGACAAAAGCGCTGCAAGTGATTTGATACCAAACGATTTCAATGTCTTTTTCATGGTATTTCCTTTCTCAATATAGTGGTTAGTATAAGGACGATAATCTACAAAGGGAGAGGATAAATTGGTATCTGTGTAGATTAAGCCGTTTTATACTTGGTTTGTGTTATTACCTCATCGACTCCGCCCTTGGTAACAACAAACGTATAATCGGCACGATAGTATGCACCATCAATGGGGTCGAACTTGCAGCTAAGCATAAGCGAACAGCTTTCAACAGTCTTATGTGCCTCGCCAACATATACCCAAGACGAGCCTACCTGTCTATAGACGTATACATCGCCTTGTATCTTATTGACGGTCGGATGTCCCATAACATAAGCTTCAGCATAACCATATCCGTCATCGGGAAATCCGATTTTGCATGAAACTGAACCTGTATTCTGCCAGCATGGAACTACCGTACCACCGGCAGCTGCAGCACTTGCCATGCTGGGGACAATCGCCAAGATTGCCACGATCGTTAAAATGAATGCGATTAATTTTCTTTTCATATGTTCCCTCCTTTTTCCTCTCCATTAGTTTATAACATCTCAGATCGAAAAAAATTTGCAAAATTGTCGAAAAAAATAATAAAAAATCGTGTTAATAGTTGGCTCGAAAATCCATTTTACAAATGAAGGGGTTAAGTTTAGACGAACTATACAATACAAATCTCTTAAAAAAATACAAATGAGATTGCGGTTAAAATCGCAACCTCATTTTTTATGCACAATTACCTATTGACAAAGCAAAGTGTGTATGATATAATGAATACACAAATAGAACGAACAGTTCTACGATATGCGTGGAGGCACAGAATGGCAGGATTACGTAAAAGAAATCCCGAAACGATGAAGGAAATACAGGCGTTTGTAGAGGACTATTTCTTTGAATATCACCAATCCCCCTCCATGCAGAAGGTCGCTGATGCAATCGGTACCAGCAAATCGACGGCATACTACTACGTCATGGAAATGGCGCGGAACGGTATGCTGCACTACGATGGAAAGACCATTGAAACACCGCATACACAGAAATCAGACTACAAGATGAACCGAGCCCCCGTTCTCGGAAGCATCGTTTGCGGTTCACCCGAACTGACGGAAGAAGACTTTGAGGAATTTGTCGCTCTTCCGGTTGCCCTTTTCGGTGAGGGAGATTTCTTTGTGCTGCGGACACATGGACATTCCATGGTGGATGCCGGGATTGATGAGGGCGATATGGTCGTTGTGAAAAAACAGGATCATGCAAACTACGGCGATATTGTGGTTGCGCTTGTGGGCAATGAAACAACGCTGAAGACTTATTATCCGGAACCGGAGAACAAGAGGATCAGGTTGCATCCGGAAAATGCGAGTATGGAGGACATCATTGTCAGAGCGTGTAATATCCAAGGAGTCGCCAAACATGTAATCAAAAAACTATAACGGGAGGACGCACGATTGGACTATTACCAGACGCACGATGAAATCGATGAGATCGGAGAAGGTCTGATCCGTAAGTATCAATATCAATCTTTAATCCAGGGAACCCCCACGGACATAGAAGACTTTATTACATCCAATCTTGGATACCGAATTGTCTATGGTCGAATTGCCGAAGGAGATGCCGGAAAAATGGCATTCCTTGCGGATGGCAAGACGGCGCTGTTACTTTGGCGGAACGGTCAGCGAGTATCGATTGTACCGCCCAAAGGACTTATCATTGTTGATGAGTACCTGCGGCAGGAGCAGAACCTTAGGAAACGGCGGTTTGTTCTTGCACATGAAGCCGGTCATATACTCATGGACAGGCTCGGAAACAATCCGGTGACTTCCGCTTTCAGTCGAGAGTTTGACACGGAGAAACAGTACACAGTGAAAGAGCTTGCCGACATGTTCGGTATTGCCGAGAGTATGGCAACGGCTATGGGCGTCGCGCTTCTGATGCCCAGGACATCTATTGTCAGATATGTCAGAAGTCGAGGTTATGAAAAAAGGATTCCGCTGTATGGCGACAGCGTGCTGTGTACTTGCGACAGAAATGTAATCAGAGACGCAGCAAATCAATTTCAGGTATCCTACAAAAGTATGTTCTACCGTTTGAGAGAACTGAAGCTGTTTGAACCGCGAGAGCTGGATGAGTACCTGCTGAAATGCGAAGATGCCGGAGGTGTTATATGACAGTAACATCGCCCAAGTTCGTAGTTAAGATCCCGGAGGAAAACATAACGAAAAAAATCGAACACTCCGCAAAGCAATGCGCGGACATGGAATTTCGAGAGATTTTATGCCCATACTGCGGTACCCCGCTTGTTACTGTGACGGCGAGCATGCGCGAAGGTATTCTGATTGCAAAATGTCAGAAATGCAAAGCAGCTACGCCACTGAATCTTGCCTATTTCTACGCCTCAAAAGCCTATAAGCGTCCATCGGTACATTCTGCCGAGTAAGGACAAAAACTAAATAACAAACACTTTGTAGCGAGTAAGCGGAGCCGATACAATCGGACTACCCAAGCACCGTATGAAGACAAGTAGCAGAATTTGATTCTGCCTTGTTGTCATGCGGTGCTTTTTTGTTTTGCGCTTTTTTGACCTTACTTGCTTCATACGGCTATGAGAGTCCTTTCCGAGGCTTGCGCTTCGGAAAGGATCTTTTATGTTGTCCGTGTGGCAGACCTACATAGCACGATACCCGTAATCTCTGGATTTTTGATTTCAACCACAAATTCAAAAATCAAAAGGAGATTACAAAATGAGTTTCAACTACAGAAAAGAAGAATATGCACTGAACAAACGCCTGGAAAAGCAAAGAAGATTTTTTAAAGAAAACGGAATGAGCGACGAGCAGATTGCCGCTGTCGAAGAACTGGAATGGGATGAATTCCGCTACAGACGAAATCAAGAAAGCGTAGCCATAACCGTTCCGCTGATGACCACCCATGAGGATGGATCAGAATGTGAAACCGATCCGACTGTCATGAGTTATACGGACGAGCATTTCACCGATCCTTTCTGCCATGGATTTGATGACACGAGACTGCAGAAAATATGGGATCATGCGGATGAAACAGATAGGATGATACTCATACAGCTTTCAGAAGGCTACTCTCAGCCCGAAATAGCGAAAATGATGGGCATCACACAGCAGGCGATCAGCAAAAGAATTGCAAAATTCAAAAAATAAAAAAATATTTTCGTTTTGGTTGTGGAAACGCCGATTTTTTTGCCAGTAGAAGTGAGGGGACAAAAAACAGTCCTTTCGTGGTCCTTGACAATTGAATAGATGGAATGCCGAGGGAACTCCCGATCCTGCCCGAAAGGGCAAGCCGGCAGGCACGGCCGCCATGACCTCCCTTTTCTCTGTTGATAAAGAGCAGAGAGAAAGTCGAGCGAGCGATCAACCGTGTGCTGCCCCGTGCAGTATTCAGCATTGCACGGCAGGGCGATGACAGGGATTTGGGTGAACAATGATACTCCTGCGTTCGGCGCAGCTCGCAATTGTGTAGGCGAGATATAGGGTTTCCGACTGGAATTTATGTCGGTTAACTTATATGTGATCCCGGTTTCTGTGTAAATCGCCACAGAAAAATCATGCTGCCGGGTACTCTGCATTCCCCCTATGAATTGACACTCCTTTGGGACGTGTTAATTCCCCTGCCGGGGGCTGAAACAAATACGGTGGGACTACTGACAAATTCACATTTGACAGCAGAACTACTGTGCAGGAGGGCAAGTCCCTCCTGCATACCATTCTGCTGTCAAAAAAACAAACCCGACTCACACAAGAGGTAAAAATGAATATCGAACTGATCATTGATCCGGAGTTTGTGGCGTGTATTCCTCCTCTGTCTCAGGATGAGTTCGAACAGCTTGAGGAAAACATCCTATCCTCCGGCAAAATCTACAATCCGATTCTCGTTTGGAATCAAACCATTGTGGACGGACATAACCGGTATCGGATTTTGAAACGCCACCCCGAGATCGAAGCGAAAATCGAAAGCATTGCTTTTGACAGTCGCTATGATGCGATTGCGTTTATCTGTGAAAACCAGGTTTCACGACGGGAATTGAATGAAGTGCAAAGAGCCTATATCATCGGAAAAAGATATGACGCAGATATGCAGTCTCATAAAGCGGTAGCAAGTCGTCAAACCCGCATTGATGGGAGGTTTCACCGTTGTTCTCAAAATGAGAACAACGGTGAAAGGACAAGAGAATGTATAGCAAGAAAGTATGGTGTATCCCCAACCAAGGTAAGCAGAAATCTTGACTTTTCAAAAGGTGTCGATGCGGCTGAAAATGCCTTTCCCGGTATTCGGGAAAAGATTCTGAGCAAGCATATCACACCACCCATGCAGGAAGTTGCACAAATTGCTCGCCTACCGACGCAAGAACGATACCGAGCATCCAAACGGCTCCTTGTCCTGACGAATGCAAGAGGAAAAAGCAAGGCAAGGAAATCCGGTTTATCGCAATTTGAAATCGAAATAACCGATCCGCAAATCACGGTCGAAAAGTATTCTACTCCGACAGTCGATGAAAACAGCATTCTTGAAACGATGCAGGGTGAAGCCGAAAACTTCATAGACACCGTGGACAACCTTTTTGTTCATTTCCCGAAACTCCTTGAAGACGAGGAGTTCCAGAGACGGACAAAAGCAATTCTGAAACAAGTGAAAGATTATATTATTGAAAAAACAGGAGAGTAAAAATGGAAAGACAAGTAATATCCAAAACCGATTACCGCATGATGTCCATCAACACCAAAGACATCAACATTCCGAACAGCCCCCAGGGGTATCAGAGAAGCAGAAAAGAAAAAAATCGGATTGCGGAGATCGTAGCCAATTTCGATGAACGCATCGCAAACGAGCCGAAGCTGAGCTATCGTGACGGACACTACAACTGCTTTGACGGTCAACACACCATTGCGGCAAGAAAAGCTATCAACAAAGGAAAGGACTTGATGATACGCTGTAAAGTGTATTATGAGCAGACGCTCGAAGACGAGGCTTTTCTGTTCGCCAATCAGACAGGCATTGCTTCCAAGCCATCCCCTGCGGTTACACTCAATGCCTATGTCATGTCAAGGAATAAGCGTGCGGTCGCATTCAAACGTGCGGCACAGAAAGGCGGAGTCATTATCGAGAAGTGTACTAAGTTCGGCGACTATCGTCTCGGTTGCATCAATACTGCACTGAAGATTTTTGACAGGATTGGCTCGGCATCGTTTACGGACGGTTTGAAGATCATTCTCGAAGCATGGGATGGCGTGTCCATCTCGCTCCGTGCGGACATGCTTGAGGGGGTACTCGGGTTCATCGATCTCTACAGAGACAAATATGTTCGTTCTCTTCTCGTTGAACAGCTGAAAAAGCATACTCCGCAGGAGATTTTGAACAGCGGAAAACTTGACCTCACACTTACAGGTCGCAAGCGTTTCATTCATCAGATCTACGAAATCTATAACAAAGGCATCGAATGCAAGGAAAACCGTCTGCCAATCCTGTTTTGACAAATCGCCTGAGAAAAGGAGCAAACAATGTTTGAGATCACATATAACGACAGAGATGTACTGAACAGATACATCGATGAACATAAAGCCTATCCGGAGGCGAGATACGATTTCACCTTTGAAAACCGCTTTTTGGTTTATCACTGCGAAATAACGAAGGAACTACACTATATCGTACTTGACATGGAAACCGGATATGGTTCGGAACTGTGCAGAAGAAAAAAAGGCTGTCCGATCCGTGAAGAATCTTTCAAGGCATTGATTCCGCACATTTTTCAATCCATCAAATACACCGGAAGCAAAAGGCACATGGATCCGATGGATGCAGATCCGATTGCGGTAATCGATTCGGTTTTTCGGGTGGTTTTACCGAACTACGGATATGCGATTCGGGAAGAACAGATCCGATTGGCAAAACAGATGTACAGAGGATTGACGCACGACCTTGTCTCTATCAATGAGGCGGAGGTCGGGACGGGAAAAACGCTGGCTTTCCTCGTTGCGGCATTGGTTGCACGAAAACTGAATTCGGAGGGTCCATCCAAGCCGATAACGGTCACAACATCCAATATCGAATTGCAGACTGCACTTGTCGAGAGAGAGATTCCGAAGTTGTCGAAGTGTCTGATGGACTATCGGATCATCGATAAACCGCTGAATGCGATTCTCCGCAAGGGAAAAGAACATTATTTCTGCAAACAGAGATTTGAAGATTTCATGACATCCATCAAGCGTACACCCGAAAAATACGGCAAACTGATCGATGCCTTTGAAAGATCGAACTTTGAAAGACAGGCATTCGACCTTGACCGTATCAAAATGCGTCCTTCACTAAAGGAACGGATTTGTGTCAAGATCCCCTGCAAAGGCTGCAAATATGCAAAAGAATGCAGGTATCTGTGGTATGTCAGTATGGCAAAGGAAGCCGAGGGCATTGACTTTCAGGTCACGAACCACAATCTGTACTTGACCTCTCAAAGACTGCGCTCCGAAATGGAAATGCCCGGCGGTATGCTTCTTTCCTCCGATTATGTCATTGTGGATGAAGCACACAAACTCAAGGAAGCCGCTATCGAAGTATTCGGAAATCGGCTTTGCGAAAAAGATGTTCCGGCATTTGTAAAATCCGTTTCGGTTCACTGCAAAACAAGTGGCTCTCACGCATTCTATCATGAAATGCTAAATCGGCTATTAACGCTCAATGCCGAGCTGTTTGCCGGCTTACGAAACGAATATTGCAGAGATGACCACGATGACGATCAAAGCACCCTGATGATCATCAGTCAAGAGTGCGGAACTGTGATTGAAAGTATGAGACAACTTGTCGTCGCCATTGAAGCCAAATGTAAGCTGGACAACCCCGGGAGACTGCTGAAAGGGTGTCTCAAGGCATTCAGACGTACCAACAATCTCAATGTCTGGACCGAAGCAGACGAAAACGGCGTGTTGTCTCTTTGCTGCTCCCCGAAGAATATCGGTGCAGTGCTTCACGACCGAGTCTGGAATAAGGATTGCAGTCATGTTCTGACTTCCGGCACTATGAGTGACGGTACGGACTTCTCCTTCTTCATGAAAGAAAACGGAATCGACAGACTCGCGAGCCGATTGGTTTCCGCCTCTTCCACGCAGTCGCCGTTCGATTATGCCAACCATACACGGCTTTATATTCCCCAAGGTATGCCTTATCCCGATATGGACAATCCGGAATATATCCATGCGATTGCAGAGCAGGTCGTAAAACTTGTGTATGCGACCAACGGACACACAGCGGTTCTCTTTACCTCGTATAAAGTTCTGAATGCCGTATACGAGCAGACAAAGGACAGGCTTTCGGCATTCGATCTCTTCTGCATGACAAGAAGTAACCGAACTGCTATTCAGGACTTCAAGAAAAGCCGGAACGGAGTTCTCTTTGCTTCCGGTTCCATGTGGGAAGGCGTTGACTGCATCGGAGACACACTCTCATCCGTCATCATTGTCAAACTCCCATTTCCGAGAAGAAGTGCAGTCATGGAACAGAAGAAGGCTGAAAGTGAAAATGTACGAGACTTTATTCGCAGATATGCCGTGCCGGAAATGCTAATTAAACTCCGCCAAGGTGTGGGGCGTTTGATCCGTTCCGAGGACGATACGGGACTCGTATCCGTTCTCGACAGCCGTGCCGCCACGGGCGAACACGGTACTCGGGTTGCGAAAGTTTTACAGAAGTACCCGAGCGTATCATCGATTGACGAAATCAAGGCATTTATGCAGGCTGTGAAGCCGAAGGAATACTTCTCGGAGGTCTGACATGATCGCAGAAAAAACGAAACAAAACGCAAACTACTTCCGAATCGTGACGATCCTCCGTTCTCTGCTGAACTCGGGCGAGATCAGCAAAAACGAATATACTCGTGCGAAGGCATATTATAAAAAGCTGACCGGTGCAGACATGGTCATTGCCGGGTGAGGGATATAAGAATAAACAGCATCCGCAAAAAGTAGCGGATGCTGTTTGCCGGATTATGAAAGCGGCATATTTTTCAAAGCGTTGAGCTGGTCTCGTTTTGCATAAACCGTTGCCGTGATCCATACCGTCTTGTTTTCCTGATCCACATAATAGTAAACGATAAAGTTTTTCACGGGCATTTTTCGAATTCCGAGCCTGTGCCACGGTTCTCTTTCCACTTGAGGATACCTTTCCGGCAAGGTGTCCAGCCCGGATATTTCAGACTGCAAGTGATCTGCCCACGCTCTTGCCGTGTCCGGAACCAATAAGACATGCGATATGTACGCTATCGTTTCACTGATTTCGGCGATAGCGTGCGGAGTCAACTTCACTGTATATTTCATCCTTAAATGCCCTCACGGATCTTCTTGAATGCATCTTCCACAGAAAGTCCGATCCCTGATCTGGCTTCATCATATCCCTTTTGCATGATCGCATCAAACTGTTCCGGAGTCATGCCTTCCAGTGTCGTCATCTTGGGCATGGAAATAGAATACGGGATTCCGCCGGTCATAATGATCTGTCGATACAGCGTATCGATCAGCACCGATACGGGAATACCGATCCTGTCAAGTACGGCTTCCGCCTGTTCTTTGATTTCAGGATTGACTCTTGCCGTAACATTTGCTGTTTTTGTAGCCATAATGATTACCTCCTTCGAATGGATCTGTATATAGTATACCACTTTGTATCGCAAATTGCAATACAAAAAATGATTTTTCGAAGAAAATGTTTGATTTGACGATCCTGCGATGTCTGCCGATAGAGTTTTCTGAAAGTTATCAATTGATTCGGCTTTCGGTCTGGACTTTGCGGAATCTTTGCGTATAATGTTTGCTTGAGAAAAGCGACGGAAAGGAGATGAGCTGAATGGCAAACGCGATCAGAATTGATCCAAGCACAAAACAACCATTGGGTCGGGTACGAGTTGCTGCATACTGCCGAGTTTCTTCCAACTCGGCAGATCAGCTCAACTCCTATGCTAATCAATTGAGTTATTACACCAAGCTATCAAAAGTTAGAACCGATTGGAACTTTATCGGGATATTTGCAGACGAAGGCATTTCGGGTACAAAAGCCGAAAACCGCCCGGAGTTTCAACGGTTACTCAGGTACTGCAAAGCGCATCAGGTTGACCTTATTGTAACGAAATCTGTATCAAGATTCGCACGGAATGTCAAAGAGGCACTTGAAACGGTGCGCACACTCAAACTACTTGGTGTAGGAGTACAATTCGAAAAAGAAGGGATCAATACGCTGTCCCTTGGTGATGAGATGCTTCTCAACACCTTCACTGCTCTTGCGCAAGAGGAATCCGAAGCCATATCACAGAATATTCGCCTCTCTATCGTTAAGCGAATGAATGATGGTGAGTATGTTGACAGCAATGCACCATATGGTTATCGCCTTGTGGATAAGCAACTGGAAATATACGAACCGGAAGCAATGGTGGTTCGTCGGATATTCGATCTGTATTTGAGCGGACATTCAACAACAGAAATTGCACAGATGCTTACCGAAGAAAAAATCCCGAGAAAGTGTGGTGATACCGGCAAGTGGAAATCCACTAAAATATCCTATATCCTCGGAAACGAACGCTATATCGGTGACTGCTTCTATCAAAAAACATGCAGAGACACTTCGGTTCCCTTTAAGCAATCCGTTAATCGTGGGCAGGAAGATCGATATTATGCAACTGATACGCATAAAGCTATCATCGACAGAACTACTTTTGAAACGGTCAAAGAGCGCCTTGGCAAAAATCAAAAGCGCTATTGCAAAACAACCCAATTAAATACTTATCCTCTAACGAGCCACATTCGATGTACCGAGTGTGGCTCGTTCTATCATCGTAAGGTAGCATCCGGCACCGTAAAATGGGTCTGCAGTCGCCACAAAGAGGATTGGACATTGTGCGATTCTCATCATTACAGCGAGGAACGGATATATGATGGCTTTATAGCAATGGTTAACAAACTGAGATTTGCAAGTGATAATATCCTCGGCGTACTTCAGAGCAAACTGGACAATATCTCACTCTGCTTCAAGCGGAACAATGAAAAGGCAACACAGATAGCACAACAGATAGCCGATCTCAACGCCAAACTGCTGATGTTGGAGCAACTGAGAAGCAAAGGTTTCTTGTCACAGGACGGATATCATGCGCAAGCAAGAGAGATCAACAATACTCTGACAAGTCTAAAATCGAAACGTCAGGAGACATTCGCTTCAAAGGTTACCGACCTGCAGAATGATCTTAAGAAATTGCAGGAAATTCTGTCTGAGTTGGAAGCACCGCTTGAATCATTCGATGAAAAATTATTCTTTGAAATTGTCGAAGACATGACGATCAACAAAAACGACGAAATGACAATTACAATTCTTGGCGGGTTGAGATTTACGGAAAGGATATAGTTGAGATGAAAAAGACACGGTACATACCATATGGATATTCAATACGGGATGGAAAGACGATTATTGATCACGACGAAGCCAAGGTGATTCAAAAAATATTTGATAGCTATGTAAATGGAGATTCACTCAAAGACATTGCCGAATCCCTGACCGCACAAAAAATACCATATACCGAAAGAACCAATGTCTGGGACAAGTCGAGAATAGCGAGGATTATTGATAATGCCAAATATATTGGTGACGGAGAATATGATCCGATTATTGATGAGCACCTGTATGAGTGTGCAGTCGCAGCAAAAATCGCTCGACAACGGGGTGGATTGCTGAATGAAAGTCAAGGAATCGCTACCATTCGAAACCGAGTTCGCTGTGCGGATTGCGGTTACCCAATGGAAAGAAAGCTGTGCCAAAAAGCGCGTATTAAAGAAAGTTGGACTTGCTCCAACCCTTTATGCGGACATCGAATACGAATATCTGACTGTGCTATACTCGAGAAGATCAATATCCTCATAAACAGAATTATTGCAAATAGCGATCTCATGCTGCCAAAGCCAAAAGAAAAATATAAAGATTCTGCTGTAATTTCCGCCTATCGGCAGCAAATACAAAATGAGATATTCAAAGACACACCAAATGAAGACTGTATCGTTGAGAACATCATAAAAATCGCCGAAGAAATGTATAAAGGAGTCGACATTAAAAATACTGTCACGGCTCAAATAGCAAAGCGTCGTGTTGAGATGATGAAGAATTGTGATAAATTTACTCCGGAATACTTCAACGACTTGATTTCACATATAACGCTTGATTCGCAGGGACGGATAACCTTGCATACCAAAACAGAAACAACAATAACAGAGGGGGATGCTGATGGAAGTTAAGAAAATACCCAAGAAAACCGTAACTGTCATGGAACCGAAAAAATCCATGATTGTGGACAAGGAAAAGTACAAACAGTTGAGAGTTGCTGCCTACTGCCGCGTGTCTACAGACTCAGATGAACAGCTGACAAGTTACAAGACACAGAAGAAAGTCTACACTGAAATGATCGCTCAAAAACCGGAATGGTGTCTTGCCGGTATTTATGCCGATGAAGGAATCTCCGGCACAAGAGCCGATAAACGCGATGAATTCCAAAAAATGATCAAAGCCTGTCTTGGCGGCAAAATCGATTATATTATCACTAAGTCGGTTTCACGCTTCGCCAGAAACACCGTTGAATGCCTCGAGTATGTTCGAATGCTCAAATCTCGAGGAATAGGGGTTTTATTTGAGGAGCAAAACATAGATACACTTAAAAGTGACAGTGAATTATATCTCGTCATATACGCAGGCTTCGCACAATCCGAATCGGAGAGTATGTCAAAAAACATCACATGGAGCTTCCGAAAGAATTTTGAAGAAGGAAAAGTGACATTCATCTACGGAAAAATACTCGGGTATCGGAAAGGCGATAACGGAGAGCCTGAAATCGATGAGGAAGAAGCCGTTATTGTTGAAAAGATATTTGATTTCTATCTATCCGGAATGACATTGCGCGGTGTAGCAGAAGCAATCAACGCAGAGTTCCCTGTGATCCCGAAAAAAGAGCGAATGTCATCATCCTCCATCCTTAGCATCCTTTCTAACGAAAAATATTGCGGTGATGCAATTCTGCAAAAGACGATAACCGTTGACTGTATTTCAAAGACAAGGAGAAAAAACACAGGAGAAGCTCCCATGTACTATGTGCAGAATAATCATCCTGCAATTATCAGCAGAGAGAAATTCAACAAAGTACAAGAGGAACTAATCCGCAGAAAAAATAAGACTCCGCAATCCGCCAAAACAGCAATCACTTCAACCGGCAAGTACTCAAAGTATGCGCTTACCGAGGTTCTTGTCTGTGGCGAGTGCGGAAGTCGCTTCCGCAGATGTACCTGGGCAAGAAACGGAAAGCGAAAAGTTGTGTGGAGATGCACAAATCGGCTGGACTTCGGTCCGAAATACTGCAAGAACTCCCCGACAGTCGATGAAGACAAACTCAAGAATGCTGTGGTTCGAGCAATCAACAAATTCAATGAGAACGATTCTACCACCTATCTTATGCTGATGAAGGCAACCATTGCAGATGCAATCGGCCTTGCCGGAAACTCTGAGGAAATCGATATACTTGAAAGAAAGATCGATGCCTTGAATAAAGTTATGATGGATATCATCAACAAAAGTGTTGCAGAAGGATCAAGCGTTGAAGATCACGAAGATGAATTTAAGGATATTCATGATCAAATTGAAATGCTGGAACATCGAATCGGCGCTTTGAGAGAAGCCACAAATACCAAAGAAGAACGAGAAGAAAAAGAAAAACTTCTTCAGAAGACCATTGAAGACCGTGCTGCACATTCCCAAGAATACGACGACACGATTGTTCGCCAAATGATTGAATGCATCAAGATATATCATGATGGCAGAATCGAGGTAATCTTTGGCGGAGGAATAAGCATCGTCGAAGAACTCAAATAAAGTAATCAGCAAAAAGCAAATTTACGCCGACAGAGATGCCGGCGTTATTTTTATTCAGGAGGAAATAGGCATGAATACAGCAACTGATACGGCGAAAGACTTTGAAGAATCAACAGTCGGGCAGTGTTTTCATTCCGACGATTTTTTCAGAAAAGCACTTGCAAAGAAAGAAGAAGCCAATCAAACAACAATTCAAAATAAGGAGAACAAAATGAAAACCTACAAAACCTGTGAAAGCGTCCGCATCGGCCATCCCGACAAACTCTGCGATTTTATCGCAGACTTCATCCTCGACAGTTGTCTTGAAGTCGATCCCGACTCTCGTGTTGCGTGTGAGGTTATGGCAACCGGCGGAAAGATCATCGTTGCCGGTGAAATCACCTGTGAACTTCGACCGTATATCGAGAGCGATGTGAAGAAAGCACTTCAGATCTGCGGTTACAGCCCGGATGATTTCCGTGTGTTCGTCAACTGCCATCGTCAGAGCAAAGACATTGCAAGCGGGGTTTCGAATTCGCTTGAAGAACGAAACGGGTGCGAGGACAGATATTCCTCACTTGGGGCAGGCGATCAGGGAACGGTATACGGCTACGCCACAAACGAAACTGAGGAAATGCTTCCTCTGCCGCTTGTGCTTGCACACAACATTTGCCGGGAAATCGATATTCAAAAGCGTGAGCATCGCCTTCGTGGTGTAATGCCCGATGGCAAAGCACAAGTCACAGTGGAATACGAAAACGGCAAAGCCAAGCGGATCAAAACGGTGGTCGTATCGGTTCAGCACTCGTGGAAGAAACCGATCAAAGAACTTGAAGATGAGATTTTGAACGATGTACTTCCTGTCGCACTGTCTGTTTTTCCCGCCGATGAAAATACGGAAATTCTGATCAATCCTTCGGGATGTTTCAATATCGGTGGACCGGAAGCAGATACGGGACTCACCGGGCGAAAGATTATGGTGGACACCTATGGCGGTCTTGCAGCGCACGGCGGCGGAGCATTTTCCGGAAAGGATGCAACAAAAGTCGATCGTTCTGGTGCCTACATGGCAAGATACATTGCAAAGAATCTTGTAAAAGCAGGACTCGCCGACTGCTGTCAGGTCGGCATTTCGTATGCCATCGGGAAAGCAGAACCTCTTGCTGTTTCGGTTGAATCGTTCGGGACATCAAACCTTTCGGACGAAGAACTCGCCGAGATAGTTACAAAGGTATTTGACCTTCGTCCTGCCGCAATCATTGAGTGGTTCGACTTGAAGAAGCCGATTTACAAAAAGACTTCTGCATACGGACATTTCAATTCGGCAGACTTTCCGTGGGAGAAGACCGATGCGATCTCCGAATTAATAAATATGGTATGACACTGATATACAAGCAATCCCTCCTCTTAAAGCGGAGGGGGTGCTTTTTCTTATGTTATGCTTCTGAAAAACCATTGCAATCGATGCATCTAAATTGTGCGGACATAAACCTGTGAGTGCATCTTTTTTGTGCGGACATTAAAAATCCGATTCTTGCGAAAATGTGTCTTGAAAAACCACGAAAAACCCTGAAAGTCCTTATATAACAAGGAAAAACATCTTTTTCGCCCTGCATCTAAATTGCTCAATTACGCCATATTGTGAAGCCAAAAAAGATATCATGGCTTCGAACCCCCGAAATCTCACGATTTCGGGGGTTTTTCTCGCGTTTCCTCGCTTTTTCGCAATCATGAGGTTTGCGGATACAGAGTGCAGAAAAAAAGATATCATTTCAAAAAAACGGCTCCCTGCAGGATGTTGAACAGCTTTCGCCTGCGGCGAAAGCGTAGTCCCCATTTTTAAGGGCAGAAAGTGCGGTCTTTCGCGTAGCGAAAGCTTTTTACAGCACCTTCTGCCCTTTTTCGTATTTTTATTTGTTAAATATTTGTGTCTGCCTGAAAGGAGGCTCGTCATCGGTTACATTACATGAAAGCAATCATTAAAAGAAACGATCAGACCGCCGTTCTTGAACTGCCGACCTCCCGAATGGAGCTTGCGGGTTCTTTAGCCGGATCGGTGCGCCACCCGATTGACTCCGGGGACGCAGGGATGCGCCTCCGTCAAATTGCCGAATGGGCAAATATCAATTTTGTGTTGCACCGTCATATCTTATAAATATGCATTATTTTCGGATAAACGCTTGACAAATCCCGGGTTATCGTGTATAATTATGCACACAACCTGAAAAATAAACATAAAAACGAGGTTTTTATCATGAAAAGCAAACAGATCAAAAAAATCGTTCTGGCATATTCCGGCGGTCTTGATACGTCCATTATCATTCCGTGGCTGAAGGAAAATTACAACAACCCCGAAATCATTGCGGTTTCCGCCAATGTCGGTCAAGCGGACGAGCTGGAGGGGCTGGAAGAGAAGGCGCTGAAGACCGGCGCTTCCAAGATCTACATCGAAGATATCACAGAGGATTTCCTGACCGATTACGTATTCCCCTGCGTGCAGGCTGGTGCGCTGTACGAAAACTATATGCTCGGCACCGCGTTTGCCCGCCCGCCCATCGCCAAGAGAATTGTGGAGATCGCGCTTGCCGAAGGCGCGGACGCTATCTGCCACGGCTGCACCGGCAAGGGCAACGACCAGGTCCGCTTCGAAATGGCAATCAAGGCGCTTGCCCCGGACATGACCATCATCGCACCGTGGCGGGAATGGAGCATCAAATCCCGTGAGGAAGAGATCGCCTATGCGGAAGCACACAACGTGCCGCTGAAGATCAGTCGCGAAACCAACTACTCCAAGGATAAAAACATCTGGCACCTCTCGCACGAGGGGTTGGATCTGGAGGATCCGGCAAACGAGCCGCAGTACAACAAGAAAGGATTTCTGGAGCTCGGCGTTTCCCCGGAGCAGGCACCCGATGTGCCGACCTATGTGACCGTACACTTTGAAAAGGGTGTGCCCACGGCGGTCAACGGAAAGAAAATGGGTGCGGTGGAGCTGGTGACCGTGCTCAACGAGCTGGGCGGCAAGAACGGTATCGGACTTCTCGACATTGTGGAAAACCGGCTGGTCGGCATGAAGTGCCGCGGCGTATACGAGACCCCCGGCGGAGCGATCCTCTACAAGGCGCACGAAATCCTCGAAACCATTTGCCTCGACAAGGAGACCTCGCATTACAAAGCGCTGGTCGCGCAGAAGCTGGCGGAAATCGTTTACAACGCGCAGTGGTTCACGCCTCTGACCGAAGCGATCCTTGCATTCGTCAAAACCACGCAGGCAACCGTGACCGGCGATGTCAAGCTGAAGCTCTACAAGGGCAACCTCATCAACGCAGGCGTGACCTCTCCCTACTCGCTCTATGACCCCGAAATCGCAACCTTTGACGAGGATCACGTCTACAATCAGGCGGACGCGACCGGGTTTATCAACCTGTACGGACTTTCCACCAAGGTTTGTGCGAAGATGAAGGCGAAAAACGGGCTGAAATAATCAAAAAAGGATTCTGAATCATGGCAAAAATGTGGGCGGGAAGAACCGATGGCGCAACCGACCGGCTGGCGGACGATTTCAATTCATCCATCGGATTTGACAGCCGGATGTTCCGGCAGGACATCAGGGGAAGCATGGCGCACGCCGCCATGCTTTCCGCTACGGGAATCATCGGGGCAAAGGAAGCCGACACCCTGATTGCGGGGCTGGAGGGGATCCTCAAGGATCTGGAATGCGGCACGCTTTCCTTCGACCCCGCCTGCGAGGATATCCATATGTTTGTGGAGGAAGTGCTGACGGCACGTGTGGGAGATGTGGGAAAAAAACTGCACACCGCGCGCAGCCGGAACGACCAGGTGGCGCTGGATCTGCGGATGTACCTGATGGAGGAGATCGATGCGATCTCGGCGCTGCTGAAACAGCTGATTGCCACCGTAACCGACAAGGCGGAATGCTACGAAGCAACCATCATGCCGGGATATACCCATCTGCAGCGCGCACAGCCGGTCACATTCGGGCACCATCTCATGGCGTATGCCATGATGTTCCGGCGGGATACGGAACGGCTTGCGGACTGCCGCAAACGGACGGCGGTCTGCCCCATCGGCTCCTGCGCACTGGCGGGAACCACCTACCCCACCGACCGGAGAGCGGAAGCGGCGACGCTCGGTTTTTCCTCCGTTTGCGAAAACAGCATGGACGGGGTCTCCGACCGCGACTTCTGTGCGGAGCTTCTGGGGACGCTGTCCATTTTGATGATGCACCTTTCCCGCTTCTCCGAGGAGATCATTCTCTGGAGCAGCTGGGAGTTCCGGTTTGTGGAACTTTCCGATGCGTTTACCACCGGCTCCTCCATCATGCCGCAGAAAAAGAATCCCGACATGGCGGAGCTGGTGCGCGGAAAAACCGGCAGAGTGTACGGGGATCTCATTGCCCTGCTGACCGTACTCAAAGGGCTTCCGCTTGCATACAACAAGGATATGCAGGAGGATAAGGAAAGCGTATTTGACGCCTGCGACACCGTAAAAGCCTGCCTCGGCGTGTTTAACGGAATGATTGCCTCTATGCGTGCCATTCCGGAAAATATGCTGAATGCCGCCAAAAAGGGCTTTATCAATGCAACCGATGTGGCGGATTACCTGACCAAAAAGGGTGAACCCTTCCGCAGTGCCTACAAAATTTCCGGGCAGCTGGTCGCCTACTGCATCGCGCACGGCAAGGTGCCGGAGGAACTGGAGCTTTCCGTTTTCCGGGAGTTCAGTCCCCTGTTTGACGAATCCGTATACGAGGCAATCGACCTGTCAGCCTGCGTGGAGAAGCGCATCAGCGAGGGGGGGACCTCGGTCTCTTCGGTCAAAAAACAGATTGCACAGATGCGGGAGTTTCTGAAATCATGAAAAAAATTTTTATTGACGGCAGTGCGGGCACGACCGGGCTCCGGATTTTCGAACGTCTTTCGTCCCGCACCGACATCACGCTCCTCACTCTGCCGGAGGAGGAGCGCAAGGATCCCGCTTCGCGCGCACGCGCGTTGAATACGGCGGACATTGCCATCCTGTGCCTGCCCGACGCGGCGGCGCGGGAGGCGGTGTCCCTGATTGAAAACCCGGATACGGTGGTGCTGGACACCTCTACCGCCCACCGCACCGCACCCGGATGGGTCTACGGCTTTCCGGAGCTTTCCCCCGCCCAGGCGGAAGCAATCCGCACGGCAAAGCGCATCGCCGTGCCGGGATGCCACGCCAGCGGCTTCATCGCACTGACCGCACCGCTGCGCGCAGCAGGGATTCTTCCCGGAGGAACCCTGCTTTCCTGCTTTTCCCTGACCGGGTACAGCGGCGGCGGCAAAAAAATGATTGCGGAATATGAAATGCAGCCGTTCCCGACGAAGTTGCACGCCCCACGTCAGTATGCGCTGGGGCAATCGCACAAGCATCTCCCCGAAATGGCTGCCGTGAGCGGGCTCCCCGCCCCCGTGTTCTGCCCTGTGGTCGGCGATTTCTACAGCGGGATGCAGGTCACGGTGCCGCTGTTCGCGGCGCAGTGCGTACCGGGAACCACGAAAGAGCAGATTGCGGCGCTCTACCGGGATATCTACCGGGGACCCGTGGTCCGCTTCACCGAAGTGCCGGACGAGGGCGGATTCCTGTCCGCCGCTTCCCTTTCGGGAAAGGATTCCATGCAGATCAGCGTGAGCGGAAACGAAGATCGGATGCTGCTGCTTGCGGTTTACGACAATCTCGGAAAGGGTGCGTCCGGCGCGGCACTGGAATGTCTGAATATGATACTGGACACGGACCCCTGCGAGGGGCTTTGCCTGTAAGGAGGAACCATGAAAACAGTGGAAGGCGGCGTTTGCGCCGCGAAAGGCTTTCTTGCCGCAGGTGTGCATTGCGGCATCCGGAAAAACAAAACAAAAAAAGATCTCGCGCTGATCTACAGTGAAAAAAAGGCGACCGCGGCGGCGGTCTATACCACCAATCTGGTCAAAGGGGCGCCGCTGGTTGTGACGAAACAGCACCTGGCGGACGGGATGGCACAGGCAGTAATCTGCAACAGCGGCAACGCCAACACCTGCAATGCAAACGGCGTGGAGATTGCGGAGGAGATGTGTTCCCTGCTGGCTGACAAGCTCGGCGTTTCCGCCGACGATGTGGTGGTTGCCTCCACCGGCGTCATCGGTCAGCCGCTTGACATTGCGCCGATTGCCGCCGGCATCCCCCAGTTGGTCGCGTCGCTCGGCAAGGATTCCGCATCCGCGGCACAGGGCATCATGACCACGGATACCAAGCGCAAAGAGATCGCCGTGGAATTTCAGATCGGCGGCGCAACCTGCCACCTCGGCGGGATTGCAAAAGGCTCCGGAATGATCCACCCCAATATGGCAACCATGCTGGTCTTTCTGACGACGGACTGTGCAATCAGCGCCAAAATGCTGCAGCAGGCGCTCTCCGGCGATGTGTCGGAAACGTTCAACATGGTCAGCGTGGACGGAGATACTTCCACCAACGATATGGTTACGCTTCTTGCAAACGGAATGGCGGGCAACGTGGAAATCACCGCACCGGGGGCGGACTTTGATGCCTTCATGCAGGCGCTCAACACGGTGACCGTTTACCTCTGCCGCCGCATTGCCGGGGACGGCGAGGGTGCCACCAAGCTCCTGGAATGCAAGGTCACGGGTGCCGCAACCCATGAGATTGCCAAAACCGTTGCCAAAAGCGTGATCTGCTCCTCCCTGACCAAAGCAGCCATGTTCGGCGCGGATGCCAACTGGGGACGCGTGCTGTGCACCATCGGATACAGCGGTGCCGATGTGGATGTCACGAAGATTGATGTCGCCTTCCGCTCCCCTGCCGGAACCGTTGCGGTGTGCCAAAACGGCGCCGGAATCCCCTTTTCCGAAGAGCAAGCCAAGAGCATCCTTTCGGAGAGCGAAATCGAAATCCTGGTAGAACTGAATGCCGGCAGTGCCGTCTCCACCGCGTGGGGATGCGACCTGACCTATGATTATGTAAAAATCAACGGTGACTACCGGACATAATACGGAGAAAAAATGGATATTACCAACGCGAAACGGGCGGAGGTTCTGGTACACGCTCTGCCGTATATTCAGGAGTACACCGGAAAGATCGTTGTCATCAAATACGGCGGCAACGCCATGATCAACGAGGATCTGAAGGATTCGGTCATGATGGATATCGTTCTGCTCTCCCTGATCGGCGTCCGGGTGGTGCTGGTGCACGGCGGCGGACCCGAAATCACCGATATGCTGAAAAAGATCGGAAAAGAAAGCGTATTCGTAGACGGACTGCGCGTCACCGACCGGGAAACCGCGGACACCGTACAGATGGTTCTTGCGGGAAAGGTCAACAAAAGCCTTGTCGCACGGATCGAAAACAAGGGCGGAAACGCCATCGGGCTATCCGGCATGGACGGACGCATGATTGAGGCAAAGGTCAAGGATGCGCGTCTCGGATTCGTGGGAGAAATCACAAAGGTCAACGTTGCCCCGATTCTGGACGTCATCGACAAGGGATACATTCCCGTGGTTTCCACCGTAGGGTGTGACCGCGAGGGAAACGTTTACAACATCAACGCCGACACTGCGGCGGCAAAGATCGCGGGCGAGTTGCGGGCGGAAAGCCTGATCTCCGTGACCGACATCGCAGGCATCCTGCGCGACAGGAACGACCCCGCCACGCTGATTCCCGTGATTCGCACGGCAGACGCGCCGGGGCTGATTGCCGACGGAACCATCAGCGGTGGCATGATCCCCAAGGTGGAGTGCTGTATCAACGCCATCCGCTGGGGAGTCAACCGCGTGTTCATCATCGACGGACGCATCCCGCACGCGATTCTGATCGAAATGCTGACCAATGAGGGCATCGGGACCATGTTTACGGAAGGGCTCCCCACCCTACGGTCGGAAGGAGGACTGTAATGCAACCGGATATCCAAGCGCTGGACAGGCAGTATATCGCCGGCACCTACCGCCGCTTCCCTGCGGTGCTCAGGCACGGGAAGGGATCCCTGGTTTATGACGAAAACGAAAAGGAATATATCGACCTCTCCTCCGGTATTGCGGTGAACACCTTCGGCTATGCGGACGATGTCTGGCAGGCGGCTGTCACCGCGCAGCTCGGCACCCTGCAGCACACCTCCAACCTGTATTACTCCGAACCGTGCGCCGTGCTTGCTTCCATGCTCTGCGAAAAGACCGGCATGAGCAGAGTCTTTTTTTCCAATTCCGGGGCGGAAGCCAACGAGTGCGCCATCAAGGTGGCGCGCAAGTACGCGCAGGAGAAAAAAGGGAAAGAGCATTATCACATCATCACGCTGGAAAACAGCTTCCACGGGCGGACGATCACCACGCTTGCGGCAACCGGGCAGGCGGTTTTCCACCGGGATTTCACCCCGCTGACCGCAGGATTTCACCATGTACCGGCGGGCGACCTTGCGGGTGTACAAAAGCTGCTTGACACCTACCCGACCGCCGCCGTGATGATTGAGATCGTGCAGGGCGAGGGCGGTGTGATTCCGCTGGATCAGACCTTTGTCAAAGAGCTTGCCGCCCTGCTTTGCGCGCGCGATGTGCTTCTGATCTGCGATGAGGTGCAGATCGGAAACGGCAGAAGCGGAATGCTTTACGGATACATGAATTACGGCATTCAGCCGGATATTTTTACCACCGCCAAGGGACTGGGCGGCGGGCTTCCGATCGGCGCTACGGTGCTGGGGGAACGGGTAAAGGACGTGCTGACGCCGGGCACGCACGGCTCCACCTTTGGGGGGAACCCGGTGTGCTGTGCCGGTGCCGTTTCCATTCTTTCCCGCCTGAACGAGGAAACGCTTGCTGGGGTGCGGGAACGCTCCGCATATATCGTAGGCGAGCTGACCGGTGCCCCCGGCGTGCGCTCCGTAACCGGGCTCGGACTGATGCTCGGTGTGGAGACCGAGCGCCCGGCGGCAGACGTAATCCGGGCGTGCATGGAAAGGGGCGTTCTGGTCATCAGCGCCAAAGAAAAAGTGCGGCTGCTGCCAGCGCTGAACATCCCGATGCCGCTGCTGGAACGGGCGGTGCATATTCTGAAAGAGGTCTGCTCCGGCGGACAGGAGGGCATATGAACACATTCAAAGGCAGGGATTTTCTGAAGCTGCTGGACTTTACCCCGGCGGAAATCGGGGCATTGCTGGATCTTTCGGCAGATCTGAAGGCGAAAAAGAAAAACGGCGTGGTGCATCGCCTGTGCGAGGGGAAAAATCTTGCCCTGATTTTTGAGAAAACCAGCACCCGCACGCGCTGTGCCTTTGAGGTGGCTGCAAGGGATCTCGGCATGGGTGTCACCTATCTGGATCCGACCGGATCGCAGATCGGTAAAAAGGAAAGCATCGCGGACACCGCCCGCGTGCTGTCGGGGATGTTTGACGGCATCGAGTACCGCGGGTTCGGGCAGAGCATTGTGGAGGAGCTTGCACAGTATGCCTCCGTTCCGGTGTTCAACGGGCTGACCGATGAATTCCACCCGACGCAGATTCTGGCGGATTTTCTCACCGTCCGCGAGCATTTCGGCAGGCTGAAGGATATCCGCTTCACCTACATGGGCGATGCCCGCTTCAACATGGGCAACTCCCTGATGGTGGGCTGTGCCAAGATGGGACTGCACTTTACGGCTGGCGCGCCGAAGGGATACTTCCCGGATCCCGCGCTGATTGCCGCGTGCGAAAAAATTGCCCGGGAGACCGGCGCCACTCTGCGCTTCTGTGAAGATCCCGCCGAAGCCGCCCGGGACGCACAGGTGATCTATACCGACGTATGGGTTTCCATGGGTGAAGCGGATGCGGTCTGGGCGGAACGCATTGCGGCGCTCTCCCCGTATCAGGTGAACGAAGCGCTGATGAAGCACGCCGCGCCGGACGCGATTTTCATGCACTGCCTGCCCGCGTATCACGACAAAAACACGGCAATCGGCAGGGAAAAATGCGAAAAGTTCGGCAGGGATGCCATGGAAGTGAGCAACGGGGTATTCGAGAGCCCGCAGTCGGTCGTGTTTGAGGAGGCGGAAAACCGGATGCACACCATCAAAGCCGTGCTTGCCGCCATGATCGGGGGCGCCGGGGAAGTATGAAACGGTACCTGGTCTTTGCCGACGGCGAGGTGATCGAGGGGAAGGCATTCGGCGCCGCGCACGCCACAGTGGGAGAGCTGGTGTTCACCACCGGCATGGGCGGATACGTGGAAACCCTGACCGACCCCAGCTACGCGGGACAGATCATTCTGCAGACCTTTCCGCTGATCGGCAATTACGGCATCATCCCCGAAGATTTTGAGGGCAAAAGCGCCGCGCGCGGATACGTGGTGCGGGAATGGTGCGAACACCCCTCCAACTTCCGCTGTGAAATGACGTTGGATGCTTACCTGAAAGAAGCCGGCATCCCCGGCATCTGCGGGGTGGACACGCGGGCAATTACCCAAAAAATCCGGGAAAAGGGCGTGATGAACGCCATGATCTCCGACACGATGGATGTGAATCTTGCCGACATCGCGGCATACCGGGTGCGCAATGCCGTGGCGGAGGTCTCCTGCAGGGAGCCCTACACCGTCTCCCCGGAGACCCCTTTGCGCCGCGTGGTCCTGCTGGACTACGGCACCAAGCAGAACATCGTCCGGGAGCTGGTCAGGCGCGACTGTGCCGTGCGGGTACTCCCCCACACCGCCACGGCAAAAGAGATTCTCTCCCTTGCGCCGGACGGCGTCCTGCTCTCCAACGGTCCCGGAGACCCCGCCGACAACAAAGAGGAAATTGCCGTGCTGGCGGAGCTTGCGGGCAGGGTACCGATCTTCGGCATTTGCCTGGGGCATCAACTTCTGGCGCTGGCGCTCGGCGGAAAGACCGAAAAGCTGAAATACGGGCATCGCGGGGTCAACCAGCCGGCAACAGACCTTGTCACCGGGCGAACCTACATGACCAGTCAGAATCATGGCTATGCCGTGGTTGCCGACAGCATTCCCGGTGTCGGCTCCGTGCGGTTCCGCAACGCCAATGACGGCACGTGCGAAGGAGTGGATTATCCAGCCCTGCGCGCTTTTTCGGTGCAGTTTCACCCGGAGGCGCACGCGGGTCCCCTGGACACCGCATTTCTGTTCGACCGGTTTATCGGAATGATGGAGGAAACGTAAGATGCCGCTTTGCAAAGAGATCAAAAAGGTACTGGTCATCGGCTCCGGTCCCATCGTCATCGGTCAGGCGGCGGAGTTTGACTATGCGGGTGCACAGGCGTGCCGCGTGCTGAAGCAAGCGGGCATCAACGTGGTGCTGGTCAACTCCAACCCCGCCACCATCATGACCGACAAGGCACTCGCGGACGAAATATACCTGGAACCGCTGAACACGGAAACGCTCCGGCGGATCATACTCCGGGAACAACCGGACAGCCTGCTGGCGGGGCTGGGCGGGCAGACCGGGCTTACGCTTGCCATGCAGCTCTCATCGGACGGATTCCTGCAGGAACACGGTGTACGTCTGCTCGGAACCGATGCCGCGGCGATTGACTGTGCGGAGGATCGGGAGCTGTTCAAGAAAGCCATGGAGCGGATCGGTCAGCCCACCGTTCCCTCGGATGTTGCGCATACCGCAGAGGCGGCGCTGGCGGTAGCGGAGAAGATCGGCTACCCCGTTATCGTGCGCCCGGCATTCACTCTCGGCGGGGCTGGCGGCGGCGTGGCGGAAAACCCGGCAGAGCTGGCGGAGGTTGCGAAAAACGGGCTGGATGCCTCCCCCATTTCGCAGATTCTGGTGGAACGGTATATTTACGGCTGGAAGGAGATCGAGTTTGAAACCATGCGGGACGCACGCGGAAATGCGATTGCCGTGTGCAGCATGGAGAACGTGGATCCCGTCGGCGTGCATACCGGGGACAGCATCGTGGTGGCGCCGGCACTGACCCTCGCGGACAGAGAGCTGCAGATGCTGCGCAGTGCCTCACTGGAAATCATCTCGTCCCTCGGAATCGTCGGCGGGTGCAACTGCCAGTTCGCCCTGAACCCGGATTCCTTTGAATATGCGGTCATTGAGGTCAACCCGCGTGTTTCGCGTTCCTCGGCACTTGCCAGCAAGGCGACCGGATATCCGATTGCCAAGATCACCACAAAAATCGCGCTCGGCTACACGCTGGACGAAATCCGGAACGACATCACGGGCAAAACCTGCGCCTGCTTTGAGCCGGCACTGGACTATGTGGTGGTCAAATTTCCCAAATGGCCGTTTGACAAGTTTGCGGGAATCAGCCGGAAGCTCGGCACCCAGATGAAAGCCACCGGCGAGGTAATGGCAATCGGCACAAGCTTTGAGGCGGCACTGATGAAGGCGGTGCGCGGAGCGGAAATTTCGCTGGACAGCCTGAACGCCGCCCCCGTAGACGGGCGCAGTGTGGAGGATCGCCTTGCCGACCGGGACGACCGCCGGCTTTTCACGGTATTTGAAGCACTGAAGCACGGCGTCACCCCCGAAAAAATCAACGAAATCACCCGCATCGACCGCTTCTTCCTTGACAAACTGCAGCATCTGGCAGATCTGGAAAAGGAACTGGCAGACGGGCTATCCCCTGCCCTTTACAAGACCGCGAAAAAAATGGGATATCCGGATTCCGCCATCCGGCGGATTGCGGGCGTGAAGGAACTCCCGCATCTTGCGGCATCCTACAAAATGGTGGACACCTGCGGCGCGGAATTCTCCGCCGAGACCCCGTATTTCTATTCCACCTACGACCGCGTCTGCGAAGCGCGGGAGCTGGCGCGCTCCGGCAAGCCCTGCGTAATGGTGCTGGGATCCGGTCCGATCCGGATCGGACAGGGAATCGAATTCGATTACTCCTCGGTGCACTGCGTCTGGACGCTGAAAAAGCTCGGCTATGACGTGGTGATCGTCAATAACAACCCGGAAACCGTCTCCACGGACTACGACACGGCGGATCGGCTGTACTTCGAGCCGCTTTGTGCGGAGGATGTGATGAACATCATTGAAGTGGAGAAGCCCGTTGGCGTGGTGGTGGCGTTCGGCGGGCAGACCGCCATACGCCTGACCGGATTCCTGGACAGCCACGGCATCCCGATTCTCGGCACCTCTGCGGAGGGAATCGACATTGCGGAGGACCGGGAACGGTTTGATGCCCTGCTGGAAAAATACAGCATCAGGCGTCCCCGGGGCTGCGGCGTGCTGACCGAGGAAGAAGCCGCGACTGCGGCAGAGCGCCTCGGCTACCCGGTGCTGCTGCGCCCCTCCTACGTCATCGGCGGGCAGAACATGACCATCGTGCACAACGAGGAACATCTGCGGCGCTATATGCGACGAATCCTGCAGAACGGAATTGAGAACCCCGTGCTGGTGGACAAGTATATGATGGGCTCCGAGCTGGAGGTGGACGTCATCTCCGACGGCAGGGACGTGCTCATTCCCGGCGTGATGCAGCACATCGAGCGGGCAGGCGTGCACAGCGGGGACTCCATTGCCGTGTACCCGCCCTACAACATCAGCGACATCATGATGCACCGCATCATCGAATGCTCCGAAAAGCTGGCGCTCTCGCTCGGCACCAAGGGGCTGGTGAATATCCAGTATCTGATCTGGCAGAACGAGCTTTATGTCATCGAAGTAAACCCCCGCGCCTCCCGCACGGTCCCCTACATCAGCAAAGTAACCGGTGTCCCGATGGTGGATCTTGCCACGCAGGTCATGACCGGAACTGCGGTCAGGGATCTCGGCTTCGGAACCGGGCTTTGCAAAGCCCCGCCGTATTTTGCCGTCAAGGTGCCGGTATTCTCATTTGAAAAGCTGACCGATGCCAATTCCTACCTGGGACCGGAAATGAAATCCACCGGGGAGGTGCTCGGCATCGGAAGAATGCTGAACGAAGCGCTGTTCAAGGGGCTGACGGCGGCAGGACTCTCCCTCGCCGCACCAACGCCCGGAAAAGAAACCGGCGTCCTGCTCAGTGTGGAAGAACACGACCGCACGGAGGTGCTTGCCCTCGCGGAAAAGCTGGAGATGCTCGGAATGCGCCTGTATGCCACACCGGATACCGCTGCGGCAATCGGATCGCTCGGCGTGGATGTCACGGTTGTTCCTTCCATTGCCGAGGGGGACGGCGTCCCCGCGCTGCTGGACAGCGGAAAGATCGGCTATATCGTTTATACAGGCGCAGCATATGACTCCACCGTGGATCTTTATGTCAGTCTGCACCGCCATGCCATGCAGGCGGGAGTCCCCTGCTTTACCTCGCTGGACACCGCCAACGCGGTAGCGGACATCATCGCGGCGGGCTACCGGTGCGACAACACGGAACTGGTGGATCTGAACCATATGCGGACCGAACGCGCATGGCTCCGCTTTGCCAAAATGGAAGCCACCGGAGACGATTATATCTTTGCGGAGAATTTTGACGGCAGCATCACCTGCCCGGAATCCCTGAGCATCACCCTGTGCGACCGGCATTATGGGATCGGTGCTTTCGGGCTGGTGCTCCTGGAGAAAAGCCCGGTTGCGGATTGCCGGATGCGGGTCTTCAACCGGGACGGAAGCCGCGGACAGATTGCAGGAAACAGCCTGCGCAACGTTGGAAAATACCTGCATGACGCAGGCTATGTTTCGGGAGACACGGTCCGCGTGGAGACCGACGGCGGTGTGCGCCGGCTGAAGCTCTATCTCACCGACGGGGCGGTATCCTCCGTCACCGTTGACATGGGGCGCGCGGTGCTGACCCCTGCGGCACTTCCCTGCACCTTTCCCGGAGAAACAGCGGTCAACGTACCGCTCACGGTTCTGGGGCAGGAATACCGCGTTACCTGCGTTTCCATGGGCAACCCGCACTGCGTCACCTTCTGTGACCGCATCGATACGCTCCCGCTCCGGGAGCTCGGTCCCGCGTTTGAAAACGCACCGGAGTTTCCGGAGCGGGTCAACACCGAATTCGTGCGGGTTGTCAATCCCGTGACGCTGAAAATGCGCGTGTTTGAGCGCGGCAACGGCGAAACCTTTGCCTGCGGCAGCGGCGCGTGTGCCGCCGTGGTCGCGGCGGTGGAAAACGGGTATTGCGAAAAGGACAGGGATATCACGGTCAAGGTTCGGGGCGGAACCCTGACTGTCCGCTATACTACGGACGGAGTCGTGACCTTGACGGGCGATGCGAAACTGATTTTCACCGGCGAGGTGCGGTACTGATTGACACAAACCAACACGGCGCCTCCGGGAATATTCCCGGAGGCGCCGTGTTGGTTCTTCATCGGATTTCCGATGATTCAGGCTTCCTCTTTTGCGTTTGCTTCCGCAGTCACGGTCGCAACGCCGTCGGTCACCTTAACCGTGTAGGTATAGTCGTTGGTTGCCTTGAGGGTGTAAACACCGGTTTCAGCATCATACGTGCACTCCGCAATCAGAATGGAGTTGTATGCCGGCTTGCCGTCCACATCCTTGGAGGCTCTCTGTGCCATCAGGAGAACCTTGTTCCCGGGGAGAATATCCACATAGTAACCGGCATCCGCCGTATAAACCGTGGTTGCCCCGGTCTTTGTGACCGTTGCGCTCTCGTAAACGGGAAGCGGCTGATCCTCTTTCTTGTCTTCTCCGCCGATGATCTCGGAACTCTTTTCCTTCAGATCCAGCTGATAGTATGCGGTGGATGTAACCTTTCCGTTCTCATCCTTCTCCCGGACAACATAGTAGAGCTTGCCGTCATTGAGCATGACGTTGTCGGCATTCAAAGCCTCCCCATCCTTGGAAAGTCCGAAGGAGAAGTACGCCCCGGAGGAAACGTTCATATCCGACGCGATGACACGGTTGACCGTTACCTGATAGCCGTCGTTTGCCTCCACCGTCTCCTCCCGGAGCAGGGCATAAACGCTGTAGCCGTAGGTCTGGAAGACAGAGAATGCGCGGCGGGTAAGGATGACGGAATACGTGTAGTTGTCCTTTCCCTTGAAGGTTGCGCGGTAATAGTTGTTGCCGAGCGAAACCAGTTCTGCATGATCCACCTCGGCCATCCTCGTTCCGTCGATCTCCAGATACTTGGAGTTCTCCCCGAAGGTTGCGTTGAGATAGCTGGAAGTTGCCTTTCCGTCCTCCCCGTATTCGGTGCAGAGTGTGACGGTTCCGTAGGTGTTGGGGAACTGACTTGCGGCACTGGAGCCCATCATCTGGTAGATGTAGTAGAGGTAGTACAGGTAGTTGTACGAAGGCATGGTCATCACATAGGACAGGCCCGTGACCGCATAGGTGCTCTCCGAGCTGTTTCCAATGCCCGTTCCCTGGTAGCTGATGGTAATGTCAAAGCGGAAATAACCGATTGTCAGGTAGGTTTCCGTTTTTCCGTCCGTTACCTTTCTGACAACATTGCAGGAGTAGTTCTTTCCGTTGATGACAACAGTTCCCGAAACGGAGAATTCGTCACTGCCGGAAGGAGCGAAGGTCAGCTTTTCGATCGGCGCGTAAAGCTCGGTCTTGGAATCCACCAGTACAGGGTACAGCCCCTTGGTTTCTTCCTCGCGGACAAAGCTGATGGCAAATCCGTCGTTCTTGTAGTAGGTTTTGTTGTTGTACTCCTTGATGTCCGAGAGTTTTCCGAAGTTCTCCTCGATGTAACCGTACCGGTTCTTGTCCGTAGCGGTTTCGTCCAGATGGAAGAGCGTTACGTTGTCGTCATCATCAATCGTATAGTAGTATCTGACGTTGTTGTTGAAGATTGCAAATCCGTACTTGGAGAACAGGAGAGATTCCAGTTCCTTGGTGTAATACGCGATGGATGTATAGGAGCGCGGGGTTGCGGTTCCCTTTTCCGCATCGTAGACATAGATGAATGCATCCGTTGCGGCATCGTTGACGTAGTAGAGCAGCGACTCGGTGATCAGCGAATAGGTACCGGTTTCCTTCTTTCCGTCCATGAGGTACTTGGTGGCGGTTCCGTCGCTGTTCAGCAGGAGTACCGACCAGTCATCCTCATTGACATAGGTGTGAACAACCTCCTCGTGAAGCACGTGGAATGCATTGTAGGCATTGCTTCCGATCTTCATGGAACCGACCTTGCAGTTGAGCGTATGCTCGGTGGAACCGTCCTTGTAGGTCAGAAGGATGTAGCCGTCCTCCAGCGTGTAGGTTGCGTTTGCATCAATGTTGATGGTTTTCGGATCGGTTCCGGTTTCATCCGATTCCATCCGGAACACGGTCGCACCGCCAAGGCCATCCAGCGTTGCATAAATGCCCTCGAACACCTGGTTGTCCACGATCAGATAGGTCTTTCCGTACTCTTCGCTCCGCAGATAGCAAGTGCCGTACTGCACGAGGAAGTTATAGATCCCTTCCGACATGGAAATCTGCACGTTGTCGCCGTTCTTCTGATACAAACCGACGATCTCTCTGCCGTCATCGTCGGTATAGGTTGCGGCAAAGCCGAATCCGTCCAGCTTCAGAATCCCGTTCTTGGTATTTGCAGAAGCGAAGCTCCCTTCATATTCCTTGTCATAAAGGAACAGATAATTCTTACCGGACGCGGTACGCGCCAGTGCCTCAAAGCGGACTGCCGGCTCATCCGTGTATTCCTTCTCCTCTTCGGAAACGAAGACGTAAATCGGGAAACCGGTGAGAGAGGTTCTGCCGGTTTCGGCAAAGGTGCCCTCGTAGGTCTTGACCGTCTGCGTCTCGCCGTCGACCGTGACAACGTTGTACGTTGCGCCGGTCTTCGGGTTCACAACCAGGTACAGCTGACGGTTGATCGTGCCGTCCTTTTCCACCACATAATAAACCGTTGTGGTCGTTTTGTACACAACGAAGGACTTAATCACATCGTTCAGATCAAAATACAGCGTCCGGTCTGCGAATGCGACGGTTGCAAGCCCGTCCTCCACTGAGCAGGTGCCAAGGGATTTCTTTCCGTCAGCCTCATACAGTGCAAGTCCGGCAACAATCGTCAGCTTGTCACCGTCTTTTCCGGTGTAAGTCATCGTGTTGTCAACCGTTTCGACCTCATCCGTATACGTCAGCCAGAAATGGATGCTGTAGGAGGTCGCGGTCGAATCCAGCATCAGGATGCAGGATTTCAGCTTGGAGAAATCAATCGGTGTGTTGAATACCTCCACACCCTCCGGCAGCTTGATGTGATCGGTCAGGGTAAAGGTGTAGGTATCGGTTGCGCTGTTGTAGGTCATGGTGCCGACTGCAATCTTATGGAATTCCTTGCTCTGATTGTAGCCGTACACCGTCACCGTGCTGTAATCCTTGCCGTCAAAGACGAAGAGCGGTGCATAGTAAGTACCCTTCACATCCTTGTAATAGTACTCTGTATAAACCGCAGACAGCACCTCCACCGTGGTAACCTGTTCCTGCTTGGTGTCGCCGTCGGGGTTGGTGGGATCCACCAGAACATCCTTCGTTGTCACGGTAATCATGAAGTTGTGCAGAACGCCGTTCGCATCCGTAAAGGACAGGATGGTTCCACCCAGAGCAGACTTCTTTTCGGAGAAGAAACCGGAAACGGTCTTGCCTCCCTTGGTATAGGTCGCGGTGCGGATTCCGTCCAGCTTCAGCACGGAGCCGTCCGCCAGCGTATAGCTGACATCAGCGGAAGCGTTGTAGATCATATACCCGAGCTTGCCGTCAATCTCCATCAGGCGGAGCACACCTGCCACGGATCCCTGCGAATCCATCAGTGTGATGGTCCGGTTCTCTGCATCGTAGGTATAGTAGAAGGAAGCGGTCGAGCCACCCTTATTGTAGGAAGCAACGCCGAAGCCGTTGAGCGTCAGATCTCCGACAGGATTCCCGTTATCGTCAACGTTGACCACAATCCTGTTTTCGTTTACCGTGAAGCAGAGAATCTGTCCAAGTGCGATTTCGCTCTCATTCCGGATCTGGAATGCCAGTCTCTTCTGGCTCTCCACCGTGATGTTTCCGAGTACAAAAGTAATCTTCTGCCCCTTCATCTCGCCCTCGGTGAAGGTTGCCACCATGTATCCGTCCTCGTCAAAGTAGAACTCACCCTTGGAGTCGGAGGTCGCCGTATCCGCTTCATCCTTTTTGACGGAATAGGTGATGCCGTTTGCCCGGTCCAGATAAACCTTAATCAGTTCGTTCAGTCCCTTCCCTGCTCCCATCTCATAGAGCGTTGCCGCAACTTCCTCACGGGAAACGTCGCAGAACAGGAAGGTCTCGCCGTCGGAGTTCAGTCTGCCCTCCGGGAACTCCATGCCGGCATCCGGGAACAGGATCACGTTCTTGTTCAGGATTCCTTTGAAATAAATATCCGCGCGGCACAGGTATACCGTATTCTTCTCCATATTGGATACGTACAAAATGTCGCTTCCGCCGAAGAGGTCGGTATATCCCTTGCTCCAGACCGCATACAGCGTTATATCGCCGTCCACTGTCAGCTCCTCGACAGCAGGCGCGGTTCCGTTATAGAGATGTCCGTCCATCAGATGGGAGGAATATTTGACCTCGCCGTCTGCGCTCAGCGCCCAGCCCTCCAGGAAGTACCCGTCCATGTCAAAAGTGACAAGGGGCAGTGCCGTTTTGATGCCGTAAACCAGACGCTCGGTCTTTCTCTGCTCGCCGGAGCCGTCCGGGTAGTTGGAAACGAAGGTCAGCGAATAGAAATTCCGGTTAAAGTAAAGCCGGAATACGTTTTTGGCGGCATCGTCCGCAATGACCAGCTTGGAAACGCTGTCAGCGGTATCTGTTACCGTATATCCGGAGATTTCCTCGGAAGCGGTGAATTCCTCGCCGACGTATGCGTAATTCTCTTTTACCTCGGGGGTTTCCGCATAGCCGTCCAGCGTTTCATTTTGCAGGAACACATGGACATAATACTTGGTCTGATATCTTGCAACCAGCGTCATATCCGCGCTTCCCATAACGGCATCCGCGCCCAGCTCCTCTCCGGCAAGAAGCCACATACCGAACCGGTAGTTCTCCTTGGTGGGCGTCAACGATGCGAGCCGGTCGGCAAGCTTTTCACCCGCCTTCAGCTCCAGCTTGGTGGTGGAAAGCGTTCCGCCGTTTGGATCCAGCGTCAGGGTATACAGCTTGTCCCACTTCGCATAAACAGACAGATCCGCGTCCGGCTTGACCTCGGTGACTGCGTCTCCGCTGAAGTCCTCCTTCAGATACCAACCGGAAAAGGCATACCCGCTCCGGGTGGGGGTCGGAAGCGTGTAGGACTGGTTCTTTTCAATCTCTTCAATAGTTGCCTCGCTGCCGTCGTTGGCAACCAGCGTCAGCTTGACCTGCTCCCCCGGCGTCGGATTGTCCGGGTTTTTCCTGCACGCCACCGCCATCGTTCCAATGGTAAGAGCCAACACGCACAGCAACAGAAAAATACGAAACTTTTTCATGGCACTCCTCTTTGCTTTTTACGAAAAGCCTTTGTTTGCACATTTGATTTGTCATGTGTTTACGGACGTAAGATCCGGATACGGTGCCAAACCGCACCGCCCGGATCTTTTGTCATTCCTCCCGGATCCAGACCGCAGTCAGAAGCGTTCCCGCCGGCATTCCGGAAATCTGCCCGGTTGTGATCTGCGTTCCGTCCTCGCGGCTCCAACCCGCAAAGGTATAACCCGCGCGCGTGGGATCCGCAATCGGCGTGATCTGATCGGACAGATAGGTTCCGTTCTTCACCGTTCCCTCTCCGGTTGTAAGGGATGCCGCATAGCCTCCCTCATCTGCAAGCCGGACGCCGGATACCACCGGTCGGTTGGAGGAATTCCAGCGCTGATTCCATTCCGATGTGTCCGCGCCCTCCTCAATATAGAAGGTTGCGTTGCTGCAGCCGTAGAATGCGTTTCCGGCGACCGTTGCAACCTCCTTCGGAATGACCAGCGCGGTAAGCGAATTCAGTCCTTTGAACGCATACTTTCCGATCTGTTTCAGCGTTCCGGGCAGAATCAGCGATCCGATTCCGCTGTCGTTGTAAAACGCAAAGTCTCCGATCCGCTCCAGCGAATTTCCGAGCGTCAGCGTTGCCAGGGACACGCACTTGTAAAACGCGCTTTTCCCGACGGTTCTGACCGAATCGGGAAGCACAACCTCAGACAGTCCCGCGCATTTGTAAAACGCTTTATCCCCGATTGAGGTCACGCCCGAACCGAGTTTCAGCGTAACGAGTGCAGAACAATTCGCAAATGCATGCTCCGGAACTGCCGTCACGGTATCCGGAAGCTCGACCGCTGTCAGCGTCGAGCAGTTTTTGAAGGAATATCTGCCAAGTCCGGTCAGATTTTCGCCGAATGTAACCGTTTCCAGATTGGAACAGCCGTAGAAAGCAAAGTCTCCGACAGAGGCAAACACGGCAGATTCGGAAAAGTCCAGCGTCTTCAGATTGGAACAGCCGTAGAATGCCGATCTGCCGACGGACCGCAGCATGGTCGGGACGGAAACACGGAACAGAGATTTGCACTTATAAAAGGTATACGCCTCAACGGTCTCCAGCCTTGGGTTCAGGCTGACGGTCTCCAGTGCCGTGCATTCATAGAAAGCTGCCGTGCCGATGTAGGCACATTTGCTCAGATTCTTCAAAGAGGTCAGCGTCCCGCATTGGAAAAATGCATTGTCCGCAATACCGACCACACTGTCCTTCAGTTCCGCCGCGCCGAGCTTGGCGTTCTCCGCGAAACCAACGACCCAGTTTCCGGCATAAATGATATTGTTCTCCGGCTTTCCCCACAGCATCGTCTGCATGAAGGCATACGCGCCGATGCGTTTGACCGACTGCGGAATGATGCTGTTGCCGTCCAACGAGTTATTGTCCAGCGTGGAGCAACCGTAAAATGCGTATGCACCGATTTCCTGAAGCGACCGGTTCAGCAACAGCACGTAAAGCCCGGTACAGTTGGCGAACGCGCCTTCCTGAAGCACCTCCAGATTTTTGCCGGCTTCAAAGCGAACCAGCGTTTCGATGCCCGAAAAGGCATACTGTCCGACAATCCGAACGGAATCCGGCAATTGCACCGCCTCCAGAATCGGCGCCTTATAGAAGCAATTATCAATGATTCCGACCGTCCCCTGCTTCAGATCCAGCTTGGTAACGGTCTTATGAAGTTCCTGATTCTTGACCGCAACCAGCCAGCTGTCCACATAAACATAGTCGGTTTCTTCATTAGTATAAAGCTTGGTTGCGTTGAACGCATACGTCCCGACATGACGAACCGTCGAGGGAATGTTCACCCGTTCCAGCGCCTCACAGCGATAGAAGCAGCGGGCACCGATATCCGTCACCGTTTCGGGAAGGGTGATCTCCTGCAGGGACGGGATTGCCGCAAAGCAGGATTCTCCAAGCGTTTCCAGCACGCTCCCCTCGGCGAACGTCACCTTCTGCAGCTTCGGAAGGTCATAGAAAGCGGATTTTCCGATGGAAACGACGCCCTTCCCGATGACAACCTCCGTCAGTTCCCCGGCAGTCGTAAACGCATTCTCGCCAATGGTCTTCACGCTGTCCGGAATCCGGACTGCGGTCAGTGCGGCACCGTTGAAAGCGCTTTCTCCGATACTCAGGATGTTCTCACCGAGGGAAATTTCCGAAAGGGAGCGGCAGTATGCGAAGCAATACGCCGGTACCGAAGCAACTCCCGCCGGAATATTGACCTTTTTCAGTTCCCGGCATCCCTGAAAAGCAGAGTCTCCGATGGAGGTGACGCCGTCCGGAATGGTAACCGACTCCAGCACCGAGCAGTTGTAAAATGCATTTTCCGCAATGGTACGGATGTTTTCACCCAGGATAATTTCCTTCACATTCCGATTTCCCTTGAAGGCGCTCTCGCCGATCTCGGTTACCGGTTTCCCGCGGTACGTAGCTTCAATTGTCACGGTTCCGGATGCGCTTCCGCCCCGTTTGATCCGGTATTCGGTGTTGCCGTTGAACAGCTCATACACACAGCCGGTCTCATAGTCTCTGTGAAAATACAGTGCCTCGGACCACGCGGAGGTCTGGTCGTTCTGCGCACCACCGGTTGCCCTGACGCGGATCTCATAGTCTCCGACCTCCAGATCCGAAAGAGAATAGGAGGTTTTTCGCGTGGTTTTGCTGAGAACCGCTTCCCCGCTCTCATTTTTCACTTCCACAAGATAGGAGCGCGCAGACTCCACAGTGTCCCATGAAAGCTGATTGTCGATGTCAATTTCCAGTGACTGCGGGGGTTCCAGCCCGCCTGACGTCCCGCAGGACGTCAGCCCCAAGAGCAGGAGGAACGCCGCAACCGGAAAGAGCCATTTCAGAAATCTTTTCACGAGGATGTCCCTCCTTTCTTATCCTTCCGTTTGTCCTTAAAAGCCCGGACGATCTCATGCGGCCATTTGAACTTGAACTTGCGTACCGCCACATCGGTCAGGAACAGCACCAATGCGAGAATCATGAACAGATAGCGGGGATCAAACGATTTCGGAATAGAAGTCACGAAGTTGGCAAATACCTCCATCGGATCCTCATTGTCCGCAATCAGCTTCCCGTTGGCGGCTTCGGCAAGATTCTGCAGATTTTCCGTCAGCGTCAGATCGGTAATCTCCTGATTGTTGTCATATTCCTCCGAATAGGAGAAGGTCCGATAGGTCTGATATTCGGCAAGCGTCTCCCCGTCTGCGTTCACCTTTTTGAGTGTCAACCGGTAAACGCCGCCCTTTTTGATCACAAATCTGCAACGGCTGTAGTTGCTGGAAGCATCCAATGCCGAGGTGATGTAACAGTCCAGCGCGGACAGGCGAGTTCCCTCTGCAGCAACCGTTGCGCTCCCCAGCGGAAGCGGTGTTGCCGCCGGATCGGTCAGGTTCAGAAGCTCACCGGTGATTGACTCACCTTCGCCGAGATTCGTGAAAACACTGAGGCTGTTGGTGTAGTTGTCCTGCTTGACCGTAATGGAAATCTCGTTTTCCCGGACGGACTCCGTCGGCATCAGCGCCGACACCACATTGAGAATGAACGTCGCGCCCGATCCGTCTCCCGACAGGAAGTCGGAGGACCATACGCCGTTGAGATCGCACATGAAGCTTCCGACCATGCCTTTTCCGAAGCGCCACTGCGCATAAATCGGAACATCATAGTCGCCGATCAGCAAAAGCTCCGCGCCGGATTTCGCCCGGACTCCGAAAAATCCGTCCAGCGACACCGTCATTTTGGCATTCGTCTTTCCTTCCTCTACCTCCGTAAAGGAAATTCCGGAGAAGACAGAGGAAAGCGTATCGGTCGCGGCAGGATAGAACTTCTCGTAATTGACTTCCTTGATTTCGGGTGCGTTCAGCTCCTCCCGCATCCGTGCCGAGGTTTCTTTTGCATCAACAAACGCCTGCAGCCGTCCGCCGCCGAGGTCACAGATGTTCTTCATCTTTTTCCCGGCGTCCTCGGTCTCCCGCAGCCCGATTCCGACCACCGAATAGGTGATTCCGTTGTTCTCGTGATATTGCTTGATGTGCGGCAGGTAATCCTCTTCTTTGTCTCCCGGCATACCGTCGGTGACGATGATTACGTGACGTCTTGCAACGTTGACGGAAAGGAGTGCACGGCTGGCACGCTCAATGGTGGCTGCAAATTTGGTTCCGCCTGTGGCACCGAGCTCTCTTGCATTGTTGATCGCTTCCAGAATTTTGGACTCCTGTGTACGGGGTGTCAGCGGCAGGAGCGTATCATAATCTTCATCCAAAGTCATCAGTCCGATGTAGTCTCTTGCCGACAGCGCATTCAGGCAGGACACCGCACCTGTCAGTGCGAGATCGTATTTGCTTCCGCCCGTGGTATCATCCACCGCCGACATGGAACCGGAGCGGTCAACGACAATCATCACGGCAACCGGCGGTGTGTAGTTGATCGCCTGAACCGGAAGAATGTCCTGGAACAGGGTGTTCAGCATATCGTCCCGGTTATAAGCGTGTGCAATATACTTGTCATTCTCATCCGTTGCGTTCGGATTGATATCCGCCCCACCGACGGTGAACAGACCGCCGCCGCATTCGTTGACGTAGCGGTACAACAGCTCGTCAAATCCCGCCGGCAGGTCGCTGTTTGCAATGTTGTTGAGCAGGATCTGATCGTACTGACGCAGCTCCGCCAGCGTCTTGGGAAACTCCTCGTCCCCCGACAGATTTTTGACGGTGACGTTGTACCCGGCGTTCTCTGCAGTTAGAATCTCTTTGATCTTCTCCGACTCACCCGCTTTGTGCTCCAGAACCAGGATCTTGTTGAAATTCTCCAGATTCAGATAGGTGTAATAGGTGTTGTTTTCCGACAGCAGGTCTTTTTCCGGTTCCAGTACAAAGGAAATCTCGTGAATTCCGTACGCTTCAAAGGTATGCGGGAAGGTCACATTCTGCATTCCGGGAGTCGTGGTGATGGGCTGTGTTGCAACCAGTTTCCCGTTGTCATACAGCTTCACCGAAGCGCTTCCCTCCGTCTTGGAATACACCGTGACCGAGAGCTTGCACTGCGCGCCGGGTTTCAGGTGGTAATCCGGAAGCTCGGAATCCATCAGCTGCATATCGTCCCCGTCATAGGCGGTGGAAATATTGGCAATATCCACGCGGATGCCCTTTGCCGCCACCGTCCGGATGACCGCCGAGGCTTCCTCGTCGGTTTCTTTTCCGTCGGTGACAAGCACAATCTTTGCGCTTTCCGGATTCTGAAAGAGCGTGGATGTGTAGGTAAGCGCCGCCGCAATGTCGGTTGCACTGGTGTCCGGTTTTTCCGCGGCTTGATAGCGCTCCATGATTTCACCGACCTTGTCGGTCAGCTTCACCGCATAAACCTGATCGTAACCGAAGGTCACAACACCGATGCTGTAGCCGTCATACTGCCCCATGTTCAAAATCGTTTCCATGAAGCGCTCGCGCTCTCTTGCGGACTGCTCTGTCGTATCCGAAACGTCCACAAGCAGGATAATCTGGTTTTCTTTGTTGGGAATTTCGTAGGTGAACATCGTACCGGCAAGAGTCAGCGCCGCCAATGCCAGCACAATCAGATGCAAAACAATCGACGTAATCCGATTCCTGTTTTTCCGGTACTTTTTGGAAAGCCGGAAATACAGCAAAGCCGTCATGACTGCGCCGAACAGGAAAACCAGCAACAGCAGAGGATACGAAAAGTGAATTCTGAAATGAACCATTTGCGTGCCTCCTTAAATGCTACTTTCCTTGTGCTGCAGATACCACTCAAGCAGGAGCAGGAAAACCAAGGCACCGGCAAGATACAGCAGCAGATCCTGATAATAATCGCTCTCATCCACCTCGTAGTACGGACCGGTAATCACTCCCTCCTCCGCGAAGATATCGCTCTCCGCTCTCGGAACCCGGACATAAACGGTCGTGGAAACCGCTTTTCCGGCACGTGTCGTTTGCGACAGCCGGTAGGATCCGGGCAGACTCAGCTTCAGCTGCGCCGGGAACTGGGTCAGGGTAAGATCGGTATCATAGCCCTTAACCGTCAGTTCGTCTCCGCGACAGTTGACGGAAACGGTCTGCTCCGTCTCGAAGGAATTGCCGTCAACGGTGGACGGGAAGAAATATTCAAACAGGTTGCGCATCATCAGGGGGAAGTCCTTCAGAAGCGGGAGGTTGGAATAATGCAGAGAGAAGCACATCACGGCAACCTGCGCATCCTCATCGTTCCTGACAAGGAGCAACGGATCTCCAGCATAGGAGAGCAGCATACTGTATTCCGGATCATACGAAACCTTCAGATACCGGCTGACGGTGATGTTGGTCGCCTCGATATTGTTCAGGATCGGATGCGTTTCCTCCTGCGCAAGATAGACGCTCTTCTTGCTCATATCAACGAGGTTTTCCACCCGGAAGCCGGCACCGCTCGGTGTGCCCAATGGGTCCACCAACAGGATAACGCCGTCTGCGGGCAGCTTCTCCGGCATCGAATGCTCAAAGATGTAGAAATCGTACCCTTCCAAGGCAGGCGCCTGACCGCGCTTGACTTCGGTAATGTCAAAATCCCACTTTGCCTCGTAGTTCTTCTTCAGAGCCGCAAGAACCTCCTGGAAGAACACGTTCGGTCCCAGCTTCTCACCGGACAGCGGATCCTGTCCGGAGCTGCAATACTGAATCCGGATCCGTTCCTTCAATCCGTCATAAATATCGAAGCTGTTGTCCAAAGAAACCGAGTCCTCCACGGCGTCTCCATTCACCGAAAGACTGATATGTACGGACTGGTAGGAGGTGATTCCCTCTCCGGAGCCGAGCAGATGGAACACCGCGTTCTCAGGCAGGGTCTTTTCATACGCTTCCACCGCGTCCGTATAGTTTTCATCCGGGAAGTACTTGAAAATCAGGGTATACGCCTGATCGGAAGCGCAGGGAACACTCTCCTCCAGGGAAAGATTTCCCGCAGTGGTATCATCGCTGCTTGCGGCATTCACGCCGAAAACCTCCAGATTGACACCAAGGTCAAGATCCCGCCCATAGCAGACAACTTCAATCCGGAAGGTGTAATAGTTATCTTCAAAATCTGCGGTTGCGCTGAGAATGGCTGCATTCCATTCGGACCGATCGGCAACGTTGACCAGCTCCACGTTGTTTTTCTGCGCATAATTTTTGTCGGTGTAAACATACGTTTTTGCCGACGGATTGATGCTGAGAATCCGGTCGGAAAGCGCAACGGCAGAGGAAAGATCCGAAGAAGAGTAGGTGCACTCGGTTTCCCCGTCCAACAGGGCTCTCAAATCTCCGACGACGCTGTCCCGGCTGTCCGCATAGGCTCTCTCCACCAGAAACCGGTTATCGTTTCCTGCAAGAATCACGGAAACAATGCCGTCCCGATCAAAGGTCTCCCCCGCCTGCCTGACCGCCGCCTCAACCGCACGCTCATAGCGCGTGGACTCTTCGGTTCCGGCGCGCATACTGGCGGAGGAATCGATGACGAGCACCACTTCCGGCTGCGTAGCCTTCTCCTTGAGGACATGGATTGTTTTTGCGAGAATCGCCGCAATGGCGGTAATAATCAGCACCTGACACGCAATCAGCAGAATGTTGCGGAGCCTGCTGAGCGGAATTTTCTTCTTTTTGAATTTCAGGCTCAGTCTCCAGAGGAAGGTACTGGAGAGCAGCTTTTGCTGGAAATTCGGCTTGATAATGTAAATGAGAATCAAAGCGACAATTCCAAGCAAGCCGAGAAGCCCTAACGGAATGAGAAATTTCACGTTCACGACACGGTACCTCTTTTCAGCAGTTCGGAGAACAGCGCTTTTTCAATCGACTCTTCGCAATCCAAAGATATAAATCCCGCATCCCTGCGCCTGCAGAAATCCTGAATGTCGTCATAGAAAGCCGTTACTGCTTCCTTAAATGCCTGCTGCATGGATTTATTGATCCTGATCTTCAAATTTCTTGCGTCCGCCATGTCGGTGGACTCCGAATCAATCAGGTTAACCCGGTCGGTATATGACGGGTCCAGCTCGTCCGGGGAGTGTACCTGAATCAAGAGCACCTGCTTTTTCTTATACACCAGATAATCCACGCCTTTTTTCCAGTCGCTGTCCGAATAGAAATCGGAGATAATTACGGTCATCCCATCCCCGGTGCCCATATCCGGCGTACTGACAATGGCAGGAGAAATCTCCGCCTCATCCGCAAACTCCGTCTGATCCAGCGTATTCATCGCACGGAAAAAAGCGTTTTTCCCAACGATGGTACCGAACGGATTTTCCGCCCGGTCCCCCCTGACGAGGTGATAGGACACCTTATCCATGTTATGGATGGCAAGGTAGCCGATTGCCGCCGCAACAGCAACGGCGTATGCGCCCTTCCGGGGGTTCACTTTTCCCATCGATCCGGAGCAGTCCAGATAAATCTGCACGTGCATCTGCCGCTCATCGGTAAACAGCTTGATAAAGTATTTCTCAAAACGGCTGTACAGATTCCAGTCGATCCGGCGGATATCGTCGCCCAGCATATACTCCCGGTAATCCGCAAACTCCACGGTTTGTCCGTAGGTGCTCACCAGATGCTTGCCGCCGAAGAATCCGCCGAGATCCTTGCGCAGATTAAACGCAAGTGCCTCCAACCGGCTGAAAAACTCGTCGTTTAAGTAGGAATCTTTCATTTGTTTTTCTTATTTGTTCCTGCACGGTTTGCACTCGGAACTTCATTTCCGAGACGAACATTGCACTTCTTTGCCACTTCGGTAAGAATCATACCGATGACTTCATCGGGAGAAATCCGTTCCGCAATTGCCTCAAAGTTCATCTTCATACGGTGGCGAAGCACCGGATATGCCAAAGAAGCGATATCGGAGTAGGAAACGTTGAATCTGCCGTTCATCAGCGCCTTCACCTTTGCTGCCGAAATCAACGCCTGACCTCCACGCGGAGAGGAACCGAGACGCACATATTTCTTCGCCGCCTCGGACGCGCACTCACTGTCCGGATGCGTCGCGGAAATCAGCATCATGGCAAAGTCCAGCACTTCATCCGCTACGGGAATCTGATTTGCGGTCTCCCGCATTTCCAGAAGTTGCGTTGCGTTGCACGCCTCATTTGCAACCTCGCCCATCGTTTTCTGCGTCATGGTTACAATCCCCTTCAGTTCGTTCAGGGACGGATTATGCACCAACAGCTTGAACATGAAGCGGTCCATCTGTGCTTCCGGCAACGGATAGGTGCCGTCCTGCTCAATCGGGTTCTGGGTTGCCAGAACGAAGAACGGCTCATTCATTTTTCTGGAAACGCCCATGACCGTTACCGTGTGCTCCTGCATGGCTTCCAGCAGTGCGGACTGTGTCTTCGGCGTTGCACGGTTGATTTCGTCCGCCAGAACCAGGTTGGCAAAAATCGGACCGGGCTCAAAGCGGAAAACGGAATTGCCCTTCTCATCCTTGGTGATGATGTTGGTACCCGTCACGTCGGCAGGCATCAGGTCAGGGGTGAACTGAATCCGGGAGAACGGAAGGTTGAAAACGCGGCTGAGCGTTCTCACAAGACGGGTCTTTCCGACGCCGGGCACACCCTCCAGCAAAACGTTACCTCCGGCGATGAGCGCAACGATGGTGTTTTCAACAACCTCGGACTGACCGATCATATCCTTGCCGGTTTCCTCAAAAATCCGGCTGCACTGTACGCTGAACTGCTTGATGCTCTCTTCTGTAACCATTGTTTTGTTTCTCTTTCTTGATTTTTTATTTCTTGATAAATTGCCAAACCGGGAAACAGGTTCCCGGTTTGCAGACAGAATTGCCTGAATTATTTCTGGATATTGTGGAAGTAGTCACCGATGACGCCCTTATCGTCTCCGGACAGATTGCTGTCGGAGTTCATGGAATTCTGCGCATCGGAAAGGCTTCCGCTGTATTCGTCGCCGTAATAGGTCGAACCGTCAATCACCTGGTTGGAGGCAGAATCAGCTCCTGCTCCGGCACCTTCGCCCTCACCGTCCCCGTCACCGGAACTGTTGCCGGGGTCGCCGGGCTGCTGCGGAGCGTTGCTGTTTCCGTTGCCGGATCCGCCTTCGCCCTGTTCCTCGTCCGTGATATCGTCCTCTTCATCGGCTTCGATCTCCACGAACACGGCGTTTACGGTTACATCCTTTTTCACGTCCGCGTCCGTACGGGTGGCATCCTCATAGCCGTCCGTCCAGCCGACGAAAACGTATCCGTCTTCGGCAACCGCCTGTACGGTCTTTCCGGCTTCGCCCTCCTTCACGGTCTGCTTCAGCTCACCGTCTACTCTTCCGCCGACGCTATCCTTGACACCGTAGGTCAGGAGGAAAGTATTGGCGGGCGCTTCCCTTTCCTCCTGCTTTTCGCGGATCAGATCCAGAAGGGATTTATCCGCCACGGCAGATGCCGCGGTTGCGCCCGCGCCCAGCACAAGTGCCACACAGCAGGTCACCACCATGGAAGCGGAAACAGCAATCTTAACGAAGGACGCATTGACGCTCCTGAGCGCATTCATGGCATCCTCTCTTTGGCGGCGTGCCATATAGGAGTCGTCATTTTCAAACTGCGTCATGGTCAGGATTCTCTCTTCCAATCCCAGCATATCGATACGGGAAGCAACCTGACTGCGGGAGTTCTTGAATCTGCAGAAATAGAACAGCGGCATTGCAATTGCGGTTACCGCCGCAAAGACGAGGATGCAAACCCAGAACAGCTTGATGCCGAAGACCCAGAAAGCAAACGCGCAGAGAATATCGGCACCGAACCCTACAGATGCACCGCAAAGCGCGGCTTTGAGCCATCCTTCTTTTGCAATACGGGAGCGGTAATTCTCCAGCAAATCCTGCGGTGTTTCGTTTTGACTGACTTTCTTTCGCATTTCAGAATCCTCCTTAAACAGTATTCTTTCATTGTATGCCGAGTGAATAATAATACAAGAATTATATCATTTTCCATCCGATTTGTAAAGAGCAATCTTGCATAAAAGTGTAAATATTTTGGCAAATCGCTCCGTCAAACAGACGATGACGTTCCCAAGCGGCTCTGACGGAGGAAAAACTGCCCGAATACTGCACTGAATAAGTTTCCCGGAGCCGTATTATCTACGACTCCGGGGTTGGTCAATGATAAAACTGTTTTTGCGGGCGGCTTCCTGCGGATTACTCCTCTGCCGGGGTATATCCCCAGACAATGGTCGCTTCGCAGCCATTTTTCCAGGTGATGGTAAAGCCAGCCGCATCGGCTTCGGTGCACATGAACTTAATGGTCTGATCTGCTGTCCAGCCGTCGAAGGTGCTTCCGTACAGGGTGGTTACCGTAAGCGGAATGATGATCTCCCGGATGGACGTGCAATTTGCAAAGGCACTCGAACCGATGTTGTTCACGGTGGAAGCCAGCGTCACGGACTTGAGGTTCACGCAACCGCTGAACATCGAACCGGGAAGAATCGTGCATCCCTCCGCAAAGACAACCTTCTCAAGTTTCACACAATCCTTGAACGGAGAAGAATTGAAGGAAGTCAGCGTTGCGGGCACGGTCAGCGATTTGATGCCGCTGTTCTGGAATGCGGACGTACCGAGCTTACTGACGGATGCAGGGAATGCAATGCCTTCCAGCGCAACGCAGTTCAAAAATGCCCTTTCCGGGATCTCCGTCAGCGATTCGGAAAGCTCGACGGACTTGAGCTGTGCGCAATCCGCAAATACCTGCTTGCCAAGCGTCTTGACCGTGTCAGGCATCACGAAGGATTCCAGACCGGAGCCCATGAACGCCTGAGATCCGATTTCCTCAAGCTGGCTGTTTTCCGCAAAGATGACCGCCTTCAGATTGATACAATCCTGGAATGCATTGTTGCCGATCTCCTTAACCGTTGAAGGAATCACAATGGTCTCCAGCGCCTCGCATCCATTGAAGGAGTTGGTATTGATGCACTCCAGCCCCTCGTGCAGGATGACGGTTTTCAGCGACTTGCAGTTCCGGAAGGTAGCACCGCTCATGTCTATGGAGGTCGCGGTTACATAAAGGGATCTCAGCCCTGCCGGAATTTCGATGGTTTCCAGACCGGATTCCTCAAATACATTGGAACCGATGATGGTTACCGTTTCGGGAATGGTAAAGCTCTTCAGTGCCGTACAACCGGAGAAAGCATCGGAGTTGAGCGCCACCAGTTTACCCAGGAAGGTGACGGAGGAGAGCTGCGTGCAGTCCTTGAAGGTGTACGAGGCGATATAATCCGTGCTGCCGAGTCTTACGATACCGGCAGGAAGCACGATAGACTGAATTGCAGTTCCCTTGAACACGTATCTGCCAAGCTCCGTCAATTGAGAGTTTTCCTCAAAGGTGATGGAAGCAAGATCCTTGCTGTCCGAGAATGCATTGTCGCCGAGTGTCGTGACCGAAGCAGGAATAACAATGGAAGTAATGGAAGAGTCAGCGAACGCGTAGTCTCCGATCTCTGTCACCGAGGAAGGAAGGATAACGGACTTGACCTTGGAGTAGTGGAACGCGTGCGGTTCAATCTTTGTCGTGCTCTCCGGAAGAACGACCTGCGTAATACCGCTCATACCGTTGAGTGCGTATCCGCCGAGGATGACACCCTCCGGGATGTTCAGAACGCCTTCGAGACCGCCGGGAAGCGCGATGATCTTGGAAACGCCGCCGGAAATCTCTACCAGCGCGCCGATGTTAACGCCGTACTTGGTGTTGCCGTCCTCTACCTTGAAGGTAGCAAGACTGCTGCAGCCGGCAAAGACATTTTCGTCGATGGAGGTGGTCCCCTTCGGGATGGTGATGCTCTCCAATCCGGAATTGAGGAACGCATCCGAGGCGATGGCGGTGAGCGTTGCGGGCAAGGTCACGGATTTGAGCGATTCGGTTCCGCTGAAGGCACCCTTGCCGATCTTGGTAACCTTGTTGAAGGTGACAGTCTCCAGTGCGCTGTCATAGCGGAAGGCGTAGTTCGGAATCTCCGTGACGCGGTCCGGAAGAGCGATGGAGGTCAGCGCCTTGCAGCCCTCAAACACGCCGGTTCCCAGCGTCATTGCCTCCGTTCCGGCTGCAAAGTCGACAGAAGTCAGCTTTTCGCAACCGTTGAATGCGTTGCTGTCAATCTTGGTGGTTCCCTTCGGGATGGTCACCGACTCAACTGCAGAATTCTTGAATGCGTTGGATCCGATGACGAGGTCGCCGGAGGAGTTGATGGTCACCTTGCTGAGCGACTTGCAATCCAGGAAGCTGGAGTTACCGATGGTCGTTACCGATGCAGGGATGTTGATGGATTCCAGTGCCTCGCAGCCTTCAAAGACGCTGGCACAGATGAATTCCAGTTTGCCCTTGAACTCTACGCTCGTCAGGCTCTTGCAGTTATAGAACTGCTTGCCGCTGCCGCCTATCGTGGAGGAATAGCCGGTTCCGCCGCCGAACTTGGTAAAGCTTGCAGGCAGAACAATGGATTCCAGTCCGCTGTTGGCGAAGCAGCTCTGACCGATCTGTATCACCTGCGATTTCTCGCCGAAGCTGACACTCTTGAGATTGGTGCAGTCGCTGAAGCACTCGATACCGATCTTTGTTACCGTATCCGGAATATTGATGGACTCCAACGCAGTGCATCCTTTGAACATCTGCTTTGCCAGGAAAGTGGTCTTGGAGCCGAGAGTCACGCTCTTCAGATTGACGCAATTCTGGAACAAAGCATTGGAAGAATTCACGTTCGGCGATTTCACCGTTGTAAAGGTGGTCACGCTATCCGGGAAAGCGATACTCTCAATGCCGGAAGCCTTGAAGGTGGACGAGCCGACTTTGGTCAGCTTGGAGCCTTCCTCAAAGATAACCGACTTCAAAGAAATGCAGTTTTCAAAATCGTTGTTGCCGAGTGTGGTAACGGTCTTAGGAACCGTAAAGGTTTCAATCAGCGGGCAATTTGCGATCAGGGACGTACCGAAGGTCTTGATCAGCGTTCCCTCCTCAAAGGTGAAGGAGATGAGCGCCTGGTTGTAGGAGAACGAGTTGTTTCCGATGGAGGTCACAGACTTCGGAATCTCGACCGTCGGGAAGCACTGGTACTTGAACGCGACATTTCCGATGGTCTTGAGAGCCGTGGATCCGTCCGCTTCTTTCTCAAAGGTCAGGGAAGCAATCGTCCCTTCGTCTCTTCTGGCTTCAAACGCATAGTTTGCAATCGTCTGAACTGTTGCGGGAATTGACACGCTCTTGAGTCCTGCGTAGCCGAACGCATCCTGACCGATGCTTGTGACACCGTAAGGAATGACAATCGACTCCAACGCCTTGCAGCCGTAGAACATATTTGCCGGGATTGCCGTCATGTTCGCCGGAAGCGTTACGTCTTTCAGGGACGTGCATTCCCGGAACATATTGGTTCCGTACGAATCCTTCTGCGTCAGCTGGCTGGGCTTATCCGTGGAGTGCTCGAAAACCACTGTCTCCAAGAGGGTACAACCGCTGAACGCATAGTTTCCGATGGTCTGCATCGAGCGCGGGATCACCACCTTGGTGATTCCCACCTGACCTTTGAACACGTTGTCTCCGATGGAAACGATTCCTTCGGGAATGACGTACTCGCCGGCAGGAAGCTGTCCGCAGATGTACATATAAGCAGTACCGGTTGCGTTGTAAAGAATCGGGCTGCCGGGCTTAGAGGAGAAGTTTTCGTTGTTCTCGTCCACGACGAAGCTACGGATGCTGAAGCAGTCCGCAAACGCGGTGCCGATTTCGGCAACAGACTCGGAAAGTCCGACCGTCTCCAGCTTCATGCAGGAGCGGAAGAGAGAATTGCCGAGATCCAGCGTCTTTGTGCCCTCCAGTGTCGGGAAGGTAAAGCTTGTAATGCCGGTCTTGGAGAATGCATAGTTGTCGATGGAAATCAGGTTCGAATAGCTCTTTCCGTCCTTTTCGTAGGTGGCAAAGGTAACCTTTGCAAGTGCCTGACAGCTCTCGAAAGCACTGATGCCAATGGACTTGACCGATGCGGGAACCGTCACGGAGGTCAGATTGACGCATCCTTGGAACATATAGTCGCTGATCGCCTCCACGCCTTCCGGCAGAGTCACGCCGGAAACGGCAGTGTAAGCGAACAGGCTGGTGCCGCATTTCGGATTTGCACCCGCTTCAAAGACAACCTTTGCAAGATCCGAGCTACGGTTGAAGACGCCGCTGCCGAGCCATCCGACCGCCTTCGGGATGGAAATCTCCTTCAGTCCCGTATAAGCGAACGCGGTATCTCCGATACTGTAGGTTGCTTCCGACGAGGTCGGGAGTGCGATTTCCGTCAAGGAAGTGCAGTAGTAGAATGCCTGCTTTCCGATAGCGAATGCCTTGCCGTCGCAGGCATCCGACAGGGTCGTGCCGGAGGCGAAGGTTACGGTTTTCAGGTTTCTCGCGTTCAGGAACGCCATTTCGTGAATCTCCTTCAGCGTGGAAGGAAGCGAAATACTCTCGAACGGCGGGATATACTTCTCACCGTACCGACCGGAAACCAGTCCGCCAAAGGCAAGTCTGCCGATTACGGTCAACCGCTCGGGAAGAACGATGTTCTTCAGACTGGTGCAGCCGTAGAAAGGAGAATTGGTATAACCGTTATTGCTGCTGCCGTTGGGTGTATCCAGAATAACCAGATCCACAGGGGTCTGCCCCTCCGGCGTTTCGGTAAAGATCAGGCTCTTAAGGTTGGAGCATCCGAAGAACGCTTTGTTTCCGATGGACGCAACCGTGCTCGGAATGACGATCTCCTCCACTGTCTGACAACCGTAGAACATAGAAGCAGGGATCTCACTCAAGCCTTCCGGCAGGGCGATCTTCGCAAGCACAGCACAGCTGCCGAACGCTTGGCTGCCAACGGTAAGCGTCTCGCCTTTTTTCAGTACACCGAACCGAATCTCGGTCACCACCTGGTTGTAGTAGAATGCGTTTGCGGCAACGTTCGTCACGGTATCGGGAACCGTCACCGTGGTGCTTCCCGCCTTCCTCTGCGGGCAGAAGAGCAGAGTGGAAAGGACGTTCTCTGTTGTTTCCTTACCGTCTGCGTCAAGCACCTTGTTTCCGTCTGCGTCCAGTACCGGCTTATCGGTTCTCTGATACAGGACATTCTCAATGGCAACAAAATTAGCGCTGTCGCTTGCGACCGTAATCTTTTCAAGCTTCGGGCAGGCAGAGAATATCGTAAACTCGCCCTTCTCGTTCAGATCCATCGCTGTGAGCGACTTCGGAAGAGAAATCTCGGTCAGCACGGAGCAGGTTGCAAACGCACCGGAACCGATGTGAGTCACGCCTTCCGGAATGGTCAGGCTGGCAAGCTTGCGGCAGGATGCAAACGCATTCGCCCCAATTTCCGTAAGACGTTCCGGAAGTTGGATTTCCTCCATGACGGAGCATCCGTAGAACGCTTCATCCGCAATGGTCAACCCCACGGTGCTGTCCGCAAACTTCACAAACTTCAGCTTGCTGCAGTTGCGGAATGCGCCGACGCCGATGCGCTTGACATTCTTGCCGATGGTGATACCGGTCAGACCGGTCTTCCCCTGGAACACGCGGTCGCCGATTTCGACAATCGTTTCCGGCAGTGTGTAATCGCCTTCGCGGTCGGTCGGATAGTAGACAACCTTGGTTACCGCTTTGTCGAACAGCACGCCGTCGATGGCGGTATAGTTCCGGTTCGCCTCATGCACCTTAACGCTCTCGATCTTCTGACCGAACACGCCGGTGATCTCAAATTCGGGAACCTCCGCACCCAGCTCCACGTGCGTCACGTAGAAGAGCGTCTGTGCGGTGGAGGAGGAAGGAATGCTTCCGAATGCGTTGGCTGCAAAGTCAACGGTGTACTTTCCGTCCTCGCCCGAGGCAATCCCCTTGGAGTTGACGATAACCTTCGTCAGCTTGGAGGTGTAACCGAACGCATTGGCTTCCATCTTGACCAAACGCTTCGGGAGTGTCACGGTAGTCAGTCTGGAGCAGCTGTAGAAGGCGCTCTCACGGATGGTGAGTCCGTAGCCCTCTTCGGTCAGGTCGATTTCCTCCAGACCGGAGCAGGACTTGAACGCTTCCTTCTGAATCTCGGTCACAAAGCCGGGAACCGTCAGCTTGGTCAGCTTATTGCAGCCCTGGAAGGCATTCGGGGCAATGGTGGTCACGCCGTTCGGAACCGTGAACTCGCCGGTCATGCCCTTCGGGCAGAATACGATGGTATCCCCCGCCGCGTTGCAAAGCACCTTGCGACCCGCGTTTCCCTTGGCGGTGTAGTTTCCGCCGTTTCCGGCAATGTCAATGGAGGACAGTGCGGAGCAGCTGGAAATGGTATTGACACCGAAGGAAGTCAGCCGCGCGGGAAGGGTGACGGATTCCAGCTTGGAGCACAAATAAATGCCCTTATCCCGGATGGTCAGCGGAACTTCCGCAACTCCTTCGGGAGCCACCAGGAACGTGATCTTGGTCAGGTTGGAGCAGCTCTGGAATGCGTTTGCGTGAATCTCCGTCACGGTGTGCGGCACGATCACCTCGGTGAACTTCGCGCTCTTGAACGCACCCGTCGGGATGATTGTCGTCCCCTCTTCGATCGTCAGGGAGCCAGTCTTCGCGTACGGGTATGCCTTGATCTCCATGCCGGTGAACTCGTTGTTGTAGTAGAGGACACCGTCTACCGAATGATACCGGATATCCTTGGCTCCCTCCACCGGATAGATGGTGATCGCCTGGAGGTTGTTACAGCCCTGGAACGCAGAGCCGATGCCGTTGATACCCTCGGAGCCGATCTCAATGAGCTTGATGGTATTCGGGATCCGGATTTCCTTCAGGGTATTGCAGGAAACAAACGCAGACGCCTCCACCGTGGTGACGGGAAGCTCGTTATACGTGGTCGGAATGGTGATGGTGGTCAACGTTCCGATACCGTAGTCTCCCTGCGACACAGCGTATGCGGTTCCGTTATCGATAGGGGTGAACTTCAGAGTCTCTGCAAAATATGCATACAGCGTGGTCTCGGAAGGCAGATTCCAGCGGATCAACGCCTCGCCCTTCTCATCCGAGTAACGGACACCGACGCCGTTCGGCTCGGAGAACCAACCGATGAAAAGCTTGGTGGGATCGCTGTGGGTTGCGATCGGCAGCTTGTTGTAAAGTCCGTAAGTGACCTCTGCCGTCTTGGACGCGACCTCTCCTCCCTCACCGGGAATCAGGGTAACATTGTATCTCTTTGCAGACCAGCCGGCGTAAAGCACGGTGTCGCTGCTGCCCTCGAAGCGGACGTTTTCATATCTCTTTCCGCCGGTAAGACCTGCGGGAGAGGTAAACCATCCGGCAAAATCGTAGCCGTCGCGGCTGGTTTCGGGCAGGGTGATCTCATCGCCGAATGCCACATAGACGGTCTTGACCGCCGCACCTCCGCGGACGTCAAATTCGACGCCGTAGACATCCACCGTGATGGTCTTCCATGCGGATTCATCTCCGTTTTCATTGATGAAGGAAACAGAAATCTCCGTGGTACCGGCTTCCAGGAAGGTAACCTTGAAACGGTTGTTCTTTCCGTCCACCGTGTAGGTCTTTGTTCCGATCTTGACGCTGTAGCTGTTTGCCGTAATGACCGGAGCCCAGCTGAGAACGCCGTTGTCATACACGACATCGCCCATGCCGGCGTAATACACCTCGACAGACCCGGAGTACGGAGAACTGTTGGCTGCATCGTCGGCGACCGCCTGCACGGAAACCGTGTAAACAGCGCTTCCGGAACCGATCATCTCTTCGGTGATGGTAAAGGTTGCATCGGTCGTGTCGTATGCCGTGCCGTTGACGTTCACCTTGTAACCGGTTGCGCCCTCAACCTTGTTCCAGCGGATGACACTGCCGCTCGCGGTGACGCCGTCGGGACGTGCCAGCACGGTCTTGGTATAGCTGACCGCTTCGGCAGGCGCACTGTAGTAACCGGCGCTGACCGGGGTCACCTTCACGGAAATCATACCGGCATCCAGATCCACGATGCTGTAGGAGGTTCCGCTGGTCACATACGCATTCTTCAGGACCTTTCCGCCCTTGGAAATCTCCACATAGTAGGCGGTCGCGTTTTCAACCGGATACCATGTGATTTTTCCGTTGTCCACCGTAACGCCCGTTACGGCATCCAGTCCGAGGTAGTATGTATAGGAGGAAACGGATTCCATATACCCTTCCGCCTTCGCCATCACAACGAACACGATGCCGTCCTTCGGCATATCGCAGTTGGCAAAAACATAGTTGGTGGAGGCTCCGTTGTTTACCGCGGTGTGCGTATGGTTTGCATTGCCGCATTTGACCGTAATCAGGTAGTTCTGCGCGTTCGCCACGGGATCGAACACCAGGACGCCCCCGGACACCACGCGGAAGTTGGATACGCGATCCAGCGCCTTGTTCTTATAGTATGCAGTGGCAGACTGCCCGTCGCAGGACACGGTAACCGTGTACTCGCCCGCCGCCTGACCTGCAAAGTCAAACCGGAACTCATTGGCACCGACGTTCTTGTCTTCGAGCACCATGTCGCCCTTTTTGACGGTGACGCGGTAGCTTGCCGTGGGCCCCAGTGCATTCCAGCTGATCGTTTCCGCATCCACGGAAATGTTCGGAACGCCGGCGGACCGGAAGACCGCAAACAGGATCGTATCCTCGGTCAGAGTCTGACCGGTGTACTGATAGGTCAGCTTGTCGCCGGACTGATAGTCACTGAACCACCAACCGGCAAACTCCGCACCTTCCTTCGCCGGAGTGGGGAGCTGATAAACAATTCCGTTGACTGTCCGGATCGGATCGTAAACGGCACCGTCGCAGGCGAAGGAGACCTTGTACTCCGGTCTGCCTGCGGCATGCTGCTCAAAGCGGGCATATACCGTTGTATCCGCGCTGATGGCGACGGTATCGAAGGCAAATGCAGTCTGGTACTCCTGATCGGCATACCATCCGATGAACGCATACCCGTCCTTTGTCGGATCCGCCGGCTTTGTTGCGGTGGCGCCGTTGAGAACCTTCTGTGCCGCAACAGCACTTCCGCCGTCCACCTCAAAGTTGACGGTGTAGTAGGTTCTCGGCACCATGCGGTAAGTTCCGCCGTTATAGGTCAGCTTCAGCACACCGTTCTCCAGGACAGCGGACGCCTGTGTGTCGTCCCCCGTTTTGAACGTGAGTGTCAGATTACCGTCCGCATAAACGAATTTACCGGTCTGTTCCCCGTTGAATCCCGAAATCAGGAAGGAATTTCCCGAAATCGTGAACAGATATTCTCTGCCGTCGTCTTTTGCATAATAGACGTTATCAATCCCGTAATCCGTCTGGATGACATCGGGCGGATCCGGATTGTCCGGCGGTTTCTTGTCTTTGCACGCAGTCATGTGAAGCAGGGTGAAGCAGAAAATTGCAAGCAGAATCAATACGGGCAATTTTCTTTTGTGTGTTTTCATAGGTCTCCCTCCTCTTTTCCTTTATTCAAAAGGATGCATATATTATAGCAGATTAGAGCCGAAATTGCAAGATATTTTTATAAAAATTCTATTTTTATCCGTTGTATATAAAAAATAGTCGCCCAAAGCCCGATTTTCTTCATTACACTCACAACCAAAAGCCATCGCATTGCTGCTTTTTTCATCAGAGCACGGATTTTAGGTTGCAAGCGGCGCCGGACAAAATTGCAAATCGGCAAAAGATGGAGTAGTTTTTTCGCCATTTGCCGACATTTTTCCCGGTGCCCGGAGCAGTGCGCGGAAATGTCCGAGCGATCTCCTCGGCGTTATGCGTTTTTTCGTAGTTTTCAAACAGTTGCTCCCTTGCTTTATTGTGCAGCGGGCTGTTGCACAAATTCCGTCATGAATGCCTCCGTACTCCTACGTGGGCTTCTCTTACGAAAAAAAGGAGGGCGCTCGATTGCGCCCTCCCTGTCTGTGCGGGGCGTTTGACCGCCCCTTATCCGGTATCGTGAAACCGATCAGCCCCACATACGGAACATCCACAGCAGAATGTCTTCTCCGGAGGCGTTCTTATGAGGTTTGAACGCGCCGCCTACGGTATCGGTCACAATACCGGTCTCAACTGCCCAGTCAAGAGCCTTGATATAGCTTGCGCGATAGTACGTATCCGTAAAGTGAACGTTGCCTTCCGCAAAAGGCTTGCCGGATATGCCGTACATACTCATAATGATCATCTGCCGTGTCATAACGCTGTCGGGTTTCAGTTTCCTGTGATAGGGTGTATTGATGTACTTATGCTCCAATGCCCACAGGACTGCTTCATAGTAGTATGCGTCGGCGGGAACGTCGACGAAATACATCGTGTGCCCGGTTGCCGCCGGTGAACCTGCCGCCTTCCATGCGCGATACCAGAATTCACCTATCGTCATACTCTTTTTCGGATCAAAACTGCCATCATCCTCAAACATGCCGGATTCCAGCGCCCAACGAATGGCGGCTTCCCATTCGCTCTCCCAAACAGCAAACAGCGTTACATCCGAATTCAAGGTAAAGGATACGACTTCGGTGCCGTCCTCCAGCGCCCACCCCTTGAAGCGGCAGCCGTCTGGTGCGACAAAGCCACAATCGGGGGCGGTAAAGGTTTCCCCGATCGTCCCGGTAACGGGAAGCATAGTTCCCGATCCGCCGTTCGCACTGAAGGAAACGGTGACCGATTTGAGGACCTCGCGGATCACATAATCGCAAACGGTACAGGTCTGAGGCGTTGTCTCGGTGGCTTCCGCACCGGGGATATGCGCCGCTACATCCTTCTTATCTCCGCAGACGGAGCACTCATGCCAATGGTTTGTCTCGTCGGTTGACCATTCGGTCTTGTAGTTATGCGCCGCAAGTTCGCCGTACTCCTGACCGCAGATCGAGCAGGTCGCCTTTTCCGTACAGGTTGCCGTGCCGCCCGTGTGGACGGTCAGTTGCTTCCCGCAAGCATCACACTTGTGATCCTTGTTACCGTCGGCGCACTCGCTCAGCGTCTTTCCGCAAAGGTCGCACTTGTGATCCTTGTTGACGTCAGCACATTCGCTGAGAATCTTGCCGCAGGTATCACAGTTATGGTCTTTGTCAGTGTCGGCGTGTGCCGCTTCATCGGCTTTTCTGCCGCAGACGACGCAGGCGTGCCAGTGTGTGTATGCATCGCTCGACCAGTCGGTGGCGTAACGGCACATGGACAGCATTTTGCCGCAGATATCGCACATGTGGTCATTGTTCGCGTCGTTGCACATACTGATGGTCAGTTGACAAATATCACAACCGTGGTTCCCGTCGGTGTCCTCGTGCGCCGCTTCCTCACTCCGTTGCCCGCAGGCGGTGCAGGCGCGCCAATGCTTTTCGCCGTCGGCGAACCACTCATCACTGTAATGGTGCGGGAGTGTTTCACCGGAGGTAAAGGTTTCTTCGCCGCTGACGCCGCAGGAACAGCTGTAATAGTACACTGCCTTTGCACGGCAGGTAGCGGCAGATTTGAGGTAGATTTCGTCGGGATTCTCGCAGTCAAAGCTGTGGGTATGCCCGGTTGCGGGCATGATTTCATAATGGCAGACCGTACAGAGCTGCGGGGCGGTTTCGGTGGCAGCGTCACCCGGGGTGTGTGCCGCTTCGTCCGCCTTCTCACCGCAATCGGCGCATGCGTGCCAGTGTCCCGTGGCATCCTTGATCCATCCGCCGAACGTATGCCCCTTGGCATTTCCGTACCGCTCCCCGCAATTCTCGCAGATCGCCTCTTCGGTGCAGGTCGCCGTGCCGCCGATGTGTCGGCAGTCATAGTAGCATTCGGTACACCAGCCGTTCTCCCAGGTATGCGGTTCGGGGGCGCCGATGATCACGCCGCACTTGCATCTTTCCACATGGGTAGCGTTGTCACACGCGTACTTCTGGGTATACTCGTGCCTGTTCGGGTTCTTTTCCCCATAGGGCTCACCGCATTTTTCACAGTGCGCCGGCTCCATGCAGTTCGCCTCGCCGCCGGTATGCTCGCATCCGTAGTGACAGGATCGGCACACACCGTTCTCATCCGGATCGTGCGGCTCGGTCTTTACCATACCGCAGCAGTACCAGTGTTTATCGTGCGTGGTTTCGGTGATGTTCTCATAATTTGCCGACCATGGCTCTGCGTGATTGTCGGGGTCAACGTCGCCGAAATGCTCCCGGCAGACGGAGCACCATGCAGGTTCCTTGCAGGTAGCCGGCCAACTGTCACTGTGTCCGTTGGCGGGGATGACGGTTCCTTTGGTGATAACGCCACGGCAATTCCAGCAAACGGTGTCGCCGGTGTAGCCCTCCTCGGTACAGGTCGGCTCCTTTTTGTCGGCAACATAGGTACCGGACGGATACAGATCGTGATTATTCGGGTTGATTTCGCCGTACTCGATGCCGCAGGTGTGGCACCGCGCCCGTTCATGGCAGTTTGCGGGGGAATTGAGCGAATGCTCGCAGATACAACCGCAGACCGTGCAGATGCCTTCCTCCCACTTGTGGTATTCGTAAGGATATTTCGGCTGACCGCAGCAGCTCCATTTGCTGTGGTGTCCTGCGTCATCGCCCCAATCCTCCACATTCCAGACATCCGTTGCGCCGTCAGGATGCGTGTTCCGGTCATAATCGCCGTATTCGTTGCCGCAGACCTCGCAGATCGCACCGCTGATACAGGTCGCCTTGCCGCCGGTATGCGGGAGCAGCTCTCCGCGGGTCTCGCCGCATTTTGAGCAGGTGGAGAGCGTCGTGCAGGTCGCTTCCGACCAATCGTGACCGTTCTGCTGGCATTCTGTGAGGACCTTGAGATGGAACTGCATATCGGTCCTGTAGTCACCGTAGGTCATGACACAACGGAAGATATATCCGTTCATACTCAGGGGTGCCTTGGTGATTTTCAGAGCCGTCCTTGTATGGTAGGTAACGCCGTCAATGGTTTCGGTAATGCTCTCTTCAGCGCAAAGCCCTTTCAGCTCCTCGACATCGGAGAGGCGGACAAAACCATTGCCCTTGTTGACTTCCCAATATACCCCGGTCGCTACGATGGGATTGCCGCCCATGATTTTGGTTTCAAAGAGCGCGTCTTCGCCCTCGCGTATGGTCGTATCGTAACCTTTTATATCATAGAAATACGGATTAAAGAGCAGTTCCAGCGTCACCTCGTCCGTGATAACCTCGCTGAACTCGTTGCTGACCACACAGCGGTAAGCGTAATACCGATGTCCGGGTAGTAGCATCGGGGTGCTCCATCCGAGCGCATGATAGTATTTGTTCGCCCCCGGGATATCCTCAAAGGGAACATCCTCGCCGGGATAGGTTCTTTTGGAAACCTGCCACTGATAAGAGGTTGCATACCTGTCAATTACCTTGATGTTCTGATCATTGCCTGTGGGTACTTTTATAGTGATGCTCTCCGGCTGTTTTATAATTTCGACCCAGCGGTCGGTGACTTTCACGGTAATCGGTTCGGAGACCGCGACTTCGGTAAGTGTGGTTCCGTCGCTCAGCCGGGCTTCACAGCGGATGATCCGACCGTCCAAAGCGGCAGTTACCTTGAAACTGTAAACCTCCTTGCCATTCGCCGGGTCGTGGAGCCTATAGGTCCTCCCGCCGTCATCGCTTATGTACCATCTGATTCGTTCGAGTGTGACATTTTGCCCGTTCGGGGGCAGTGTTCCCTCGGTCAGACGGAGCTTAACCATTTTGTTTTCCGAAAACGGGGTTTCATTGACGATCTTCAGATTTGCCAAATGGAGCGTCGCGGTATAGACACCGAGCTGTTCATTCGTAGCGGTTTTGCGAAGCTCACAACGGAAGGTGCGGTTGATCCATGATTCCCCTGTCGGAACGGTGTAGGTGAGCTGACATTCGCTGTCGCAGTCCGGATTTTCGATGGTCGTCCAGTTCAGCCCATTGTCGCTGTACGACCAGATCAGTTTGTACTCCTTCATCTGTTCGGCAGTCGGCGCAGAGGCAAACGGCCGGATCGTCACCGACATACCGCGCGTTGCCGCATAAAGAGTCCGCTCATTGGTGGCAATGCTCTGGAACAGGGTGAGCCAAAGGGGATTGCCGGGATTGCCTTTGAGCGTCAGCGACGAAGAATACCCGCTCGGAACCGCGCTGAGGGACTCAAGCTCCTCAGCAGACTGCATCCAGAGGAACACCTTTCGCCCGTCGATCGGATATGTCCCGTACACGGAATAGCTTCTTCCGTTCCTGACGGAAATCTGGGAGACTTTGGTAAAGGAAGCATTTTCATTGCCGAGGACATAGGGCTGTCTCCACACCTTGACGCCGTTGGCATCCGTCGCCTGACCGTCATACTCCACATTGACATTGCCGCCCTCAACAACCATTTTCAGCGACTTCTGCACCGTTCCGGTCACGGTACCGGACTGGAAAATCACCGTACCCTCGCCCCTTATATCAAGACCGTTGGCAGTGCCGAATCCGAAAATTTTAAGGGTCGCACCTTTTTTTACCTCGATAGGCTTTGTAAAGTTGTGGGTATAATCGGTCTTGAGCCACAGCGTCAGCTCGCCCGACTCCACGGTGATCGCGGGGATCTCGCCGCTCTCGACATAAGGCATCATACTCTGCGTGCCGGAAACGGAATAGACATGATAATCGGTTCCCGCTATGATCGCGTCATTCAGATCGAAGAAGAAGAGATAGTTGTTTCTTTCCAACGAGGGATGCCTGTAATACGACCAGTGAGTATTGTTGCCGAACTCATGCAGGAAGATGCCCTCGCGCTCATACGAGGTATATTCGATGTATATAACCTCATTGCCGTCCAGTTTCAGGTCGGACGTATAGCCGACCGTGTTGTTCAGATGGTTGAAACGCTCCGGATAAAGACGCTGTCCGCCGTTGGGGTTCTTCATTTCCACACCGGCGCGAAGGGTTCCATTCCCCTTGAAGTTGATAGTTCCCGTCGAGCTGTTATACTGACCGACAGTGATCGACTCGCGGTAATGCTTCTGCCCCGATGCCGTCTTGATCCGCGCATCCACAACACCGCCGCCGGAGATATTCAGCGTCCCTGCCCGGATTGCAAAGCACTCGGGGAATTTGTCGGACTGCTTGCCGCCCATGTGGCAAACAGCGGTCAGCTTTCCGCCGTAGACATTGACGGTACCATCCGGACAGGATAATGCGGCGATATAGCCTTTCGTTGAACTGCTCCAGCGTTCGACATCGGCATGAAGCTCGGACGTGTCATAAAGACTGATACTTTGTCTTGCGGTGATGGCGGATTCATGGTCCATCCCGCCCGAATAGCCGCAGTATACGTTGAACTTACTGCCGCCCTTGACGATGAGATCTGCGCAGTTGATGCCGACGGCATAGGCGTGCATGGAGACAGGCGCGCGGCACTCGTCCACGATGATCATTTGTTTGGTATAAATGCAGAGCTGACTTGTGTAGATACTCAGCTTTGCGGAACCCGTAATGGTCACATTGCCGTTTTTATTGTAGATTCCGTAATATGACTCATATGTTCCGTCACCGGTGGATGAGCGCACTTCTGGATTGCCCGCCATCGTACCGTAGCCGATGGTGCTTTCCTTGCCCTCCGTGCGGATGGTCAGATCCATGTACTTGCTGTCGTCAACATAGATGAAGGAATACACCCATGTGGTACCGTCGTTTGTTTTTTTGTGAAAATGCCCGCCGGAAGTGATCTCAAAGCCGTTCAGAACCAGCGTGTTGGTATCCGGCTCAAACCGCCAGCCCGAGCCTGAAAGGTTTTTGCTCGTGACCTGGGTTCCCCCGATATACAAGCCGTACTCTTCATATGCTGCGTTGACATTGACGACGAGCAGCACGGTGACCGCCGCAAGCGTCAGAAAGAGCGCCGACAGGGTCATAATGACACGTTTTTTCATTTTCATTTTTATCAAACCTCCCGCAAAAGATTGTTTCTGTAAGTATCCATAAACATGGAAACGCCCGTTTTCAGAACCTCCATCTGGCTTTTCAGGTAATATTCGTCCTCGAACATGGCGTAGTGCACGCAGGCGCGGACGAAAATAAAGATAAGCGGGGTAATCACCGTATACGGGATGCCGAGCTTGGGTTCCAGCTCTTTGGCGTATGCGGTATAGCGGGCATTGACGCCCTCGAAAAATTTTTTGCCGTGTTCGATGTATTTCGGGTGGGTATAAATCTGATACATGAGCCGGTATTTATCGCCGTGCTCCCGTGCGGTCCAGTACGGCACCTCCTCGATAAAGCGCATCACGTCCACGGGGTCAGTGGGCGCCTTTGCCATGAATTCGTCCTCGACCTTGGACATACAGTATGCAGTGGATTCGACAATCAGTTCATCCAAATTCTTAAAATAGGAATACAGGTTTCCCTGCGTACACCCGCACGCCTCGGCAAGTGCCTTGACACCGGTGCCCGTCAGCCCGTTTTTGGCGTAGCAGGCAAAGCATTTTTCCATAATGGCGATCTTTTTTTCTTGGTGTTGGTCTGTTCGCATCGATATTATCTGCCTTTTTTAATTAAACGATCATTCATTCAATGACAGTATATCACATCTTTGGAAAAAAAGCAATAGGGAAAAATAAAAAATTCCGGCGGGAATGCGATTCGCCGATCTGATTTCATTTCTTGCCGTTGAATCGCGATATTTGGTGCCGGGAATGATTATTATAGCAACTTCCAAAATAGCAGTCACCCTTGACAGCTACAGCAAAAAGTGGTACAATATGTCACAGGGAGATGAGAAAAA
>ULVD01042479.1_pt1 | contig 68550 bp, 81 predicted proteins | sample 1959101 | NCBI WGS metagenome assembly ULVD01 (sample SAMEA4835777, study PRJEB28245) | human gut metagenome | biome: gut microbiome; material: fecal sample | place: Denmark | collected 2008
GGCATTCTGCCCTGTTAGGGGCGTTGCGTACGATACGGACGCTACAGGCTGGAAGGGGCCGAAAATAGCCGATATGGTAGAATCTGCACAATTTGGTTATTCTTGGCACGCTAGAAGGGGTCTAGAAGCGCGTTTTGAAGGGTAGGCAGGGTGATTATACCATTGAAACGGTCAACGCCGCGCTAGGGGTCATAGAATGCTAAATCGCTATTAATTGCTATTACTTTGGAAGAAATTGGTAGCATAGCGCACAAAAAGCTTGAACTCCCCTGCTCATGTGGTAGGGTATCGACATGCAAAATAGTGAACTATTGGAAGGGGAAGAATTACGCCCCGTTGAAGGAGCCGGAGAGAAGTACCTAGTCAGTAACATGGGGAGGGTTTGCTCTACCCGTAAAGGGGGTTTTTTGAAGCTACAAAATGTAAATGGCTATGCCTTTGCAGGGTTATGCAAGGGGGGAAGGAGTAGGCTAGTGTCTGTTTCACGCCTTGTGGCAAGGACATTTCTCCCCCTGCCCTCTATCAACACAAGCCAACTCAACGTGCGGCATATTAACGGAGACAAGCTAGATAACCGTGCGGAAAATCTTGAATGGGTGGAGGATAGAAAAAGGAAGGAAGTAGGGGAAAAGGCAGAAGTAGAGAAGAAGGAACTAAAATCTTTTTACCGCCCTGTTGCGCAGTATAGCCTTGAGGGGGAATATATAGCATCTTACCGTAGCGCATCCTTTGCTGGACAGAAGATGACCAGCGGGAAAGGGGGAAACGGAGTATATGAATGTGCCCGGGGCAGTGCCCCTACCGCTTACGGGTACAGGTGGGCCTTTATCACCCCGGAAGAATATGAAAAAAGAATTAAGCCGGAGAATTTGGAACCCCTGCCAAAGAAGAAAAAGAAGCGGAAGAGTAAGAAGGAAAGGGAGAAATGGCGCATGAAGAGAATACCTACTAGGATAGGGGAAACGTTCGTGCCATTCCCGGTTAAAAGCTTGCGTGATTTTATGGCTATCAGCAACTTAGGCAGGATTTACAACACAAGATATGGAAAGTTTATACCTGTGCAGGATAACGGCCATATTTGGCTATATGGCTCCTGCTATAATGTCTCAAAACTAACGGAACTAACTCATAATGAGCAATAAAGTTAGACCAGTAGCGCAGTACAGTTTGGACGGGGACTATATAGCCTCCTATCCTAGCGCAAACAGTGCCAATATAGCCATGTCCGGCAAAACAGGTGCCAACGTATACATGTGTGCACGTGGGTACAATCCTACTGCATACGGGTACAGGTGGATTTTTGTCGAAGAAGGGGAACCCCCTGTAAAGCTAGGGCCTATAGTGCCTTATAGCAAGCAAGCGGAGTTTGAAAAGTATAGTGGCAAGGTAATGCAGGGGCCTATGATGAACCCTAGGGGAATAACTGAAAAGAAAAAAGCAAGGAAAAAGATTAAAAATTTTCATGGGAAGAAGTGGAAGCGGAATAGGAAAACGCAGGAAGAGCTTGCTTTGGAGGGGGAAACGTTCGTTCCCTTACCCGTGAAAGGTTTGCGAAAGCTCTACACTATCAGCGACTTAGGCAGGATATATGATGTACGCTACGGAAAAATTGTACCTGTACACGATAATGCAGTGTACCTGTGCGGCGGGTTTTACCGTCTCCCCTTGCTGGTTTATGTGGCGTTTAAAAGCCGTATACCCCGCTACGGAGTCAGCCACAAAAATGGCGATAAGACAGATAACAGGCTTGCAAACCTGAAAAGGCATGTTCCAGCATTTCCCCCTTATAGCGGGCCTTATGAGGAATACTACGGTGAGACAAGCAAGAAAGGCATCAATATCAACGACTTACTACAATGCAAAGGAAAAAGGAGAAGGAAGAAGTAATAGGCAAGGGTTAACTGATTTTTAAGAATGGAACCCCCCGCAAGATACACCACTAAAGATTTGAACCCTAAGGCAACCCTAAGATTGCTTAGGATGGAGTATGATAGATTTATAGCGGACAGTGACACATATTCCGGCTATATCATATATTGTAATGGCAATATACTCTATAACTCACTTAATAGCAAGTATGACACAAGCGATTAAGTTTTTGCTTGCGTAAATTCCTGCGCATGCTAAATTGGCCTTGTTCCCGGAAGGAAAGGGAACGAACAAATAAAACCTAACCATATAAATACGATGAACGAAGAACTGAAAAATGACGAAGTGATTATCCTCGATGAACTGTGCAAGGAAGCTCTTACCTACAGGGTTTATGAGGACAATGCCGGAGGCCTGCATTTCACGATTTATCAAGAGGATGAAGATTTTGTGCGCCTGCTCGGAATCTGCTATAATGTGCGTCCCGAAGAGATAAAGACCTGCATCGAAGATTTGACGGACTTTACGGACTGGGAAGGGATTATCTTGAGGAACAACGAAGAAGGGATGGACATTGATACTGAAAATAGCGTGCTCTTTACTACCTGCAATATCATCGATGAAACGTATATCCAAAAGAATCTGGGACTTAGGCGTGATATAAATTATTCCGACATGGGTGCCGCTGGAAAGGAAGCATACAATGGATAACAAAGATTACAGATTAGCAGTGCTCGGGAAGATGCTGGAAATGGCGGAAAAACACTGCTTTGAAGATGAAATAGGATTCCTATATGACCGTTTTATTCCGCTTGCAAAGGGGGTAGCAAACATAGATTCCCCTCCTATTGTTTGCGCTAGCAGGCTGATAGAGTTGAGGTTATGGATTTTCCGGGAAGAGAAGTTTCCAGAAATGATTTTTAGCAAAAGAGATTTGGCAACGTATGGAAACAAGTTGTTTATCCCTTTCAGAGTTTTCTCCCCCGGGTTGGAAAAGGTTGACTTTGAAGAACTTACGAAGGAGTTCCGAAACGACCTAATCGAACCCATGTTTGGATTGAACATGACGTATGACGCAAAAGAATGGGTACTAACCGTAGAAATTACTAAAAATGATGACGATTTTAGAACCGAATAAGACGGAAGCACTTACATACACTATTTTCCGAGATAGCGAAAAGAATCTTTATATCGCCGTGTACTGGGAAGATTTAGTTCAAAAAGACTTGAAAGGGGTTGTGTGCGCTATTAAGCCGGAAGAAGTGCGTGAAAGAATAAAAAACCTTGACAAGTGGGAAACGTGGGAAGACTTACTCCCCTGCCCTTATAATCTGCATAACTTCCTCATGTTAGGTACGGAACAAATATTATTTACAACGATAGGTGATGAAGGGAAGATAGAAATTAGCTTAGAAGAGGAATCAGTAAAGGAGCTTATTTATGGAATACACTGAAATTATCGGCCCTCACCTGCACGGCCCCTGCGTAACCTACTCCGTTTATGAGGGGATAGGGAGACTACATATCGCAATCTACAGGGAGACAGAATTTAGCAAGATTTTACAAGGGGTTGTTATGGACGTTAAGCCGGAAGACCTTGAGGGTAAGCTAAAAAGAATAAAAAGGTGGAAAGAATTTGAAGGAGCTATGGAGTTTATCAAGGGCGGTGAAGTCCCTAATTACATGGACGAAATACTTGACAAGGGGAGACTGATTGATTTTACCATGGTTAGCATGTGCGGAAGGCTCTACCGCTACGTGTATTTTTCCGACATGGGCGAAACGGGCGAAAAGGCCTATAAATACTTGACGAACAATGAATAACGTAAAAGAGACAATAATCGAAGGGGTAAACAATACCATAATGTATCAGGTTTTTTCCGGGGAAGATGAACACTTGCACCTTGCCCTGTTTGACGGGAGTATCAACTCTTCCCGCCTGCTTAACGTGTGCATAAACGTAACTCCCGAAGACTTAAGTGATAAGCTAAAAAACCTATCTGAATATTGGAGCTGGAATGACCTTGAAAATACTAATCTTAGCCAATTTATCTATACTGGATTGCACAAAGCCTGCAAGATTGTAGAAGAGACTTCGATTGAAGATAAGAAGCTGATACGCAGTACTTTATACGAAAACATGACGGAGAACATTACTAGGGCCTTTGCCGATATAATACACCCGGAGCATATTGGCGTTAAGTACGCCACAATCGATGCGGACGTGACGGACGCTATCACCTACTCTGTTTATGAAGACGAACCGGGAAGGTTTCACTTATTCTTTTATCGTGAACGTGTTATAAGCGAAACAGAAAAAGGTTGCAAATTGGTTGGAGTGTGCCTAGGACTGACCTTGAAGGGGTTGCGAATGCGACTTGGTGCCGATTGGACGGAAGTACGTAATTGGAGCGGCACAGTCACTGATTCTGAAATGCTTGCGGATATTTCCCCTATTGTAACAACCAAGTGCAAGTTGGTAGATGTAACATTCCTGCAAAGTGGCGACCTTGTTAGAAAGGTGATGTATTGCGCTATGAGTGAACAAGTTAGAGATTCCTACGAAAAAATTTAGAAAAAAGGTATTGACATTATCCTTCCCCTTGCTATTATGCCCCCGTACCTAAGAGGTACGCTAAACAACAAACCAAACTAAAAATATGAATACTTACATTGACCATACCGAAAAATATGACTGCATCGAATGCGACAACCGCGCCGTAACCCCCGTAAATGGGCGTTGCCCGCACTGCGGGAGTACCGTCTTGGTACTCGCCGAAGAACCGGAAAACCGTGTAGATGAAAACCTTACGATTGTTGAAGGTGTACCGGAATGGGCAATCTGGTATCTCGAAAACCCGAATGAAAGCCGGGAAGAACTGGAACCGGAAGAACGGGAAGCTTTGAAGGAATTTGAGGAAGACTATAGCTTTGAGTGCATTGTAGAGGGTAGCGAAGACTCCTTCAACCGCTTCCCCGCCTTTGGCCTTGCCTGCTCTACCATGGACGTTTACGCCCATGAAAGGGGCAAGGAAAGTTGGACGGAAGAAGACGAAGAAGACGAAGAAGCCGCTAATGCTGAATTGGTTGATGAAGTGATGGGAGAAGAAGCAAGATTGGAAGAACTTACCAGCGTGCCTGATATGGTGGATTACCACATAGAGCGGGAAGTTGAGGGTGACGGATGTACTCAAACCCGCGCAATCTGTTATGTTCCAGGACTTAAAAAGGTTCTGTATTCCAATTTCAGGGAGAATGTGGATAACGCGATTATTGAGGGATACTATCTTACGGATGCCTCTAATCTCAAAAAGCTTATGCTGGACATTAGCTTCAACCCCGGCGAAAAGGTAGGAGATGTATTTGAGCTACAGGGGTTTAGTGACAGGATTCCCATTTACTTTGAAACAGTTATGGAGGAAGAAGAAGGTATCTTTGACATTATTGTAATGGATGGAACAAAGGGATTGTAAAAATATGAGAACCTATATTCTGACTAAACATGATGAAGGGTTCAGGGTTTACCTGTTCGATGAATCTGTAACGCTTTGCATACCTATTGGTTACGTAGATTCGGAAGATGAACAATCAGCACAAGCGGCGATTAAGAACGTTGAAGTAGCTGAAACAATGCCGGGGTTTAAATCATATATTGGTTCCCGTCGAGCCGAAAATGAAAGGGTACTTGAGCTTACCCACGTAGACGTTAACGGTAAAAAAGTAAAGAAAATAATCGCATGAACGGAAAACTTGCATTTTTTGCTAGCTTGGTTGAAGAACGGGAGAGAAGGATTGCAGAAAAAATCCTTACCCGGTACAAGGTAATACATCACTATCTGGATAGCGTAAATCCAAACACGCTTTTCATCTCGGCTTTTGTAGCAACCTTTTCACTCTCTGCATTTTGGAAATTTGACAATATTTTCCTGCACGTAATTATCACCGTGGGAGTTGCTTTTGGCATTTCTTCCCTGCTGGTAATTCTTATCTCTCTTTTGTGGGATATTACACGAAGAAAGATTGACATTTTGGAAAGGGTAATACTGGACTACAATACTCGCCATAATATCCGGGTATACAATGCGCGTAATGTTGTGGCGGTGGAAGTTAATAACGGAAAAATTACTTATGAATACTAAAAACAGTACAGATAAATTTTCGGAACTTATCTTTTCAGCCTTGTCCGGCTCTGGCATGCGGGTTTTTGACATGATGACCAGAGAAGAAAAGCAACTGGAAGAGAGTAAGCGAGTTATAGCAGTTTACCCGGATAGAAAGGATGAAGCACTATACAGGCTCCACAAGTCCGGCTATAGGGTAAACGCTAAGCATCAAAAGGTTGAAGGGGTAGGCTTTCTTGCCCTGCTCACTATCCATCATGATGAACGGAAGAAGTTGCTGGTCAGGGCGTTAGAACTAGTTGAAAACGTAGTTGCCCGCCACGGTGGAAGCAAAAGGGAGATTGTCCCCGAGTTCTTCTTAACAAAAATTGAACTAATCCTTCCAATCATCGACATTTCCCCGGCTGAAATGGAAAAAACTTTGTCCATCAAAAAAGAGTTTAAGCCGTTGAGAGTCAAGGCAGGATATGGTTATACAGGGGATAAGGATTGCTACCGTATGACAATTAGTGTACGAAAAAATGCTTTTTAGTGTTGACACTATACCCCAGTTTGCTATTATTCCGTTGTTCCCACGGGAACCCCTACAACAACTAAACCAGACTAAAAATATGCAATATACTGAAAAAGTTATTACGGATTACCTGAAAGGTGAGAAGCGCATGGGAAATTCCCCTAGACGTTTTAGCCAGTACTACGGCCATAAAGTTACTAGTATGAGCTTTAGCGAATGTACCTTATACAGTTATTCCACTGTCATCGCTAAGGTAGACCGTACCGAAAAGGTCATTTACCGTAGCGTAGCTAAGTACTCCCCTACAACCACTAGACAACAAAACGACTTAGAACGCTTAGGTTTTCGCATGGGGTTTACCTTTGTAGATTGCAATGATGAACGGGAACTTTTCAAAATTGACTTGTAATGAAAGAATATACCACGTATGAACTGATTGAGGACCAGCAGGGGAATCTGAACCTTGCCATATTTTTGGAAGACGCTTGTACCGTTGAAGAACTAGTGTATATCAGAAATATTGCACCTGAAAGAGTGCTGGAAATGTTAGACGACATTGAAAATTGGAAAAGCTGGAAAGAATGGAAAAAGTCTAAAGGTAGCGGACTTGCACAATATTACGAAGAACAGAATCAGCTAGGTTCAAACTCCCATGTCATTGCATTCAGCTACGTAAACAATGATAACGTTCTCTGCTCCAGGAAGTATTATGACTGCTTAAGAGAGAAGGGGTTAAAGGCTTTCAGAATATCCTAATAAAAAAGTTGTAAAAAAGTATTGACATTATTTCCCTGTTTGCTACTATGCCGTTGTTCCCACGGGGAGCCAACAACTAAACAAACTAAAAATATGAACAAGTACGACATGGAAAAATTGGACGACCTGAAAGAAACTGGAGACATGGCTTTCTTAGACAGTGTTCCGGTAACGGTAGTTAAGCTTGCTGATTGTTATGAGGTTAGGCAGAACTATTCCCTGCACCGTACATTTTATTCATCCCTTGCGGAAGTTAAGCGTCTTATTGTTTCCCTCTACCGCTAATAGACTGTCATGAAAAAGTTACCCTTCATCTTCCTTCTCCCCTTGCTTAGTACCGTTTCCGTTGCTAAACAACTGAACTTTGAATCTTTTCGCCCCCATATTCCTACTCCCTATGAAGTAGGTTATGAAATGGAGCGTGGGAGAATCCGAGCAATGGAAGAAGCCAGAATCAGAAGGGAACAAGAAAGGCTTGATTCAGAAATGTTAGAAGAACTCAACAAAGCCTTTGAAGAAGCTGAAAGGGGAAAGGCAAGAGTGAAGGAAGCACTTGTGTACGCTAAAGAAAACCTCCCATTAAAGATTTTTGTACGTGTTAAAAAGCATGTAAGACAGGAAAGGCTTTCTGGAAAAATTCCTTTTGACTATGACATAATTGCCAAAAGAATCATAAAATATACTGAACTTGAACTAGCTAAAATTGACTAAGAAAATGATTGATTATAGTCCCATAGAATACGTTACGTACCAAGTGTACCGGAGAAATACCGGGGAATACGTACTGGTATTTTACCGTGAGGACTTTGCACTTTGCCGATATAAGTGTTCTCTCACCGTTGATACACTAAGGGAAGTAAAGGAAGCAATCCAGAACAAGGAAGATATTTCCAACAACCCTAAGGTAGAATTTAGCATGAAGCATACGAACGAACCGCTTCCCGGTACTCTAATTTCCGAAACGGGCGTAACGATTGACGGTTTCTACACGCTCGAAGGGGGAAACCTTGAGTTTAAGAACCTTGAGAGAATTGAGTATGGCCGTGGGGATGCGGTAAAGTGCAATAATTGCGAATGGGCAGGCATTGTTTCAGTTGGTGAGGACGGTTGCCCGTATTGCGGGTACAAGGGGTGCCTTTCCGACATTGAGCAGGACGTTTTGTACGAAGGAAATGTGTATGTTCCTGAAAACTAATGTACAAGAGAGACATACTTGGTTTTAAAGGGGAAATTATTGGTATCAGCTTTCACGGCAAGCGGGAGAATTGCCACGTTGTCAAGCTAAATAATGAGCTTAACGCACTAATTGCGCTCAACGGGCAACTTCAACCTATCTTTTGCGAACCGGAAGAAATTCCACGAATGGCTAAAATTTGCCTTGACCTTTGCAAAAACAAGGTTGAAAGCTACAGGTCTATTGCACCGAGAATAGAACTCCTAGGGGAAAATGTAAGGCTTGCGAAAAGGTATGTACTGGTGAAAAATGATGACGTTAATACTCCTGTACAAGCTGAAAATTACTACAACTACCTTTCTTCCCTGCTCAATTTTTCCACTAGGTTTTTCTTCATCCGTTCCGCAAGTAAAACCTACGTCATTTATCTTGGCAAGCATCTAATAACCTCAAATAAAATTCCGAGAGAAATTGCAAAAGAGTACTTACCGGAAGCCAAAAGCAAGAGAAAACGTAAAAAAGCTATGGGACGAAAGAGTAAAAAACGTATTTAATAGCCTAAGAAAAAAAAGAGAATAATGAAAAAAGTTACATTTAACCTGTACGTGGACAAGGAAGAAGGGAAGTTCAACCTTGTCCTGACCGCCGAAGATAGCAAAGAACAAAGTTGCGTAACCCTTCGGAACTATGAGCATACAGACTTTGAAACTGTATGCAAGGTACTTAATATTAGGAACAAAGATGTAACCCTACCGGATGACGGGTTCAGTTCACAAGTAAAGAGACTCAACGCACATGTTCATACCTATTTTGACCTTGACACTGTTCCGATTGTCGTTCAAGCTATCTACACCGGGAAAGTTGAAACGGTGTATTCCTCTAATTTTGAGAAGCTTACGAAAGACCAGCAAGAAAAGTTGAAAAAAGTTATCGAAAATTCTTGACAACCGTTTCCCGTATGCTATTATTCAGCCGTACCTGATAGGTACAACAACTAAACTAAACAAATAAAAAATATGGCACTGAAAGAATCAATCACCACGGAATTTGAACTTTATAAATGGCTTAGAGGAACTAGCTTGAGTGATAGCTATACCTTTCCAGCTTTGAGGCATATCGTCGAATATTTTAATGAGCTTGGCGAGGATGTAGAAATTGACAGGTTTATCATTTCGGAGTTCACGGAATATGATGATAGCGGGTTAGTTGAAGCATACGATTACCTACTGGACAAAGATTACGTGGAAGGCATGGACGAAACTGAAAAGGCAGAAGAAGTCTACAACAAATTAGAAGGTGATACCTATATTTACAAGCTTGAAAACGGAAACTTTATTGTAAGGGAGTAAAAAAAAAGTATTGACAACCTCTAACAAACTAAAAATATGGATATAGTAACTATTGACAGTGAAGAAATGGCCCTTATTACAGGACAGATTTACGGCTATCTGTCCGCAATGGACAAAGCGCACTTAACGCTTTATCCCGCCGAATGGTACGAAGAGAACGGATGCACCTGCTTCAAACTGGTAGGCTATGGGTTCGTTGCGGGCGTTGCGTGCGTAACTAGGGACGGTGAACTTGCTTCCCTTATGGTATCACCCCTCAATCAGGGACGGGGTTGCGGTAGGGTGCTTGTGGATTACGCCGTTGAGAAGCTAGGAGCAAGGTTCCTTTCCTGCTTCGAAGATTTGATTCCCTACTATGCTAGTACTGGCGTGGGTTTTAGTGTCACTCACTTCATTAAATGGAATGAGGAAATGGCACCTAAGACATGGGACTTTTTCACCTACCCGGAAGGCATGGACCTTGTGTTTATGAGCCTTGATGCAAGGCCCTACCCATGGCCCCCTAGTCTTGGCAGAGTATATAGCAACTTTGACCTTGCCCGTTCTACCGTAGCAAAGACGGCTCAACCTAAGGTTCTCACTGCTATTTCCAGCCAGAGAAACGGAAGGGATTGTACTGTCCATATCAGCAAAGTTAGTGACGGCCAATACGAAGTTGCTTCCTTCAACGGGCAAAGGTGCAAGGCCAAACTTTTTAGCAACCCGGAAGAAGCTACCAAGTACGCAACCGAATACGCAAATCTCTAAGCCATGAACGAAAAGGAATTAGTAGATAAGATTCTTGAACGGGAGAAAGAAACCCTTCCCGTCATGTTGGTAACCCTTACCGAATACGAAGCCATAGAGGCCTTGCTTGAAACTTTGAAGGTTGCGATATACAAGGACGGGTTCTATCGGAAGGACGGAAAGCATAGGGTAATCAGGCACGAAGACTATGTACGCCTTTCGGATGTATTAAATGGGACTGATATGCCGGAACTGAATACGGCCATAGTCATGCGGGGTAAGAAAGAAGTAGGGAGTGAAATGGACTTTACCCTTGTGATAAATCGTCCGGGTAAGAACAAGATGGAAATTTTCTTTTCACTTAGCACCCTGATGCGAGACGGAACAGTAAAGAGTAACTACTATGATATTTTCCTGCCCATTCTGGATGATAAAGGACGGCTACGGGAGAACTGGCGAGATGAAATGAACAAGTTTATCGGAGAATGGGCGCAGGAAGCAGACAAGATTCGCATCAGTTTGAAGAACCGGGGAGCCAAGCTAGCGGCATTTATTCATGAAGCGGTTGAAGCTTTCAAGAAAATTGAAAGGGTGAAGGGAATGATTGAAAAGGAAATTTACCCCACACTCTCAAACAAGTACCCCCACTTTAGCATTAACGACATAGTATGAAGAAGTATGTAGAGGAACTAGAAAACCTAGGTTGCAAAGTAAAAACAGAGACGGAAGCAGAGATAGACGGAGAGAAGGTACTATACGTAGAACTATTCCTAAACAGTAGGGTATGCTTCCCGACATTTCAAAGACGGCTATTCGTTACTCCCTTCCGCATGGCGGTGCTCCACAAAATACCTACCTATGCAAGAGTATGCTTCATGAACAAGGAACTAATTTCACAATTCGATAACTGGACTAAACTCTATAACTCACTGAACAAAAAATGGCAAGAACTAAACTGAACTTTTTGAAAGCTTGGCAGAGTCAAATTCTGCTCACCAAATACCTGAACCAGCCGGACATTAACCAATGGGTTTACAGTACGGACATGAAGGTAAGCAAGGACAGGTACACGGCCAAAATCGTACTGGAACATGACACTTCCCCTTTAACTGCTAATCTAATTCTCTCCACGTTTCAGAGCTTCACGGACGGCAATGCCGTATTGGATGGGCGGGAGATTACCGTTAGCTACGAAACGGTGAGGCCCTTTGAAGGAAAGAACATTGGATTCTCCATTCACCGCAAGCCTATGAATGGAGTCCTTGTTCAGGTGTTTGAAGATGACGAAAAGAATCTCTATCGCCACTTCTCCGCTTCCAGTTTTGGAACCGCCCTTCACACCTTGTCTTTAATGAAACTGACAAAGCCCGCAGGGAGTATTCAACGCACTATCTACCGGGAAGACTGCGAGCTTCTCCTCCTGATAGAAAGCGGAAGGTACGAACTGAACTACAACGCACTGACGGCTAGAGAAATTAAGTACCTTGCCCATAGAATGAACGCTGAAAAGTATGATTAAGTTAATCTTCACCCTCCTAATCACCCTGCTTGTACTGTTTACGGTACTACTCTATACCCTTATCGGTATTCACGTTTACTACACCAAAAAGATTATCAAACAAAAACTTCAAAACAATAGACTCGAAAATGGAAAACTCTAACAATATTCTGGATTACAAGGACGGCTCCCCTAGCAAGGAAGTAATTGCTATGGCGTGGGAAAAGAAGCAAACCCCTGAGCAAAGGGTATTCGAAATGATGGCCCCCTCCACCCATCGCAACTGCCTTCTAGTGGATGCTCTCACTCTTTGCCGTGTAGAAAATCCTATTGCTTTCTTTGAAGACCCTACCAACAACTATGACATTAAGCAGGTATTCCATTCCAGCTTTACCCGTGCCATCATTTCCTACCACAAGCACATTGAAGAGGTAACGGAAGTGGATATGACGGACCGCTCCGCATATTCTGGACTGGATGGGAAGGCAGTGTCCAACCTGCTACAGAATCACAAGTACCTGTACAAGTATGCACTGGCTTTCTTTGCTCTCCACCTGTCCGCTAGTTTGGACCGCAACGGCGTAGAGAGTGATAGACGGGTAGGGAACTCTGCCGCCCTTTCCCTTCTCCTGCTCTCTGAAATGGGCAAGTACATGCGCATGTCCAAAGCATCCATGCTACTGACCAAGGAACTCACCGTAATGTCTAAGATGCCCCTGTAATGATTACCAATACTAAAGGCTTGGAGTTTACAACGTTCATGGTATGCCGGGTAAATGATACCGGAGAATACGAATTGAACATGTACCGGGAATCTGTAGGCGATTGTAGGCAGATTCACTACTCTCTTCACAATTCTTTGGAAGAAGCTATGGAGCTACTCATGAACGGAGAGGAGTGCACACTGCCTGAGAGTATTCCAGATAAGGACGGCTACTCCATTTACGAAAGCCATGTTGAAGAAGATGATACCGGGGAACCTTTTGTGAGGACGGACATTAACATCTACTACACTACTGAAAAAGAACTTGAAACCCTTAAGAAATATTTATGAACGTATCTACTGCATTCACTATCACCCGTGGGAACCGCAGGGATAGCTATGATGTTGTTATCCTCTTGGAAGTAGAGCAGAGAGGAATTGAACATAGAGACTATTTCCCTATCTATATTAAAAGAGGTGTTACCATAGAGACGGCTTGCAAGATTGCCATGAACCGAGATAGCTTGAAGGGATTACCTAAGAGCGAAGGAAGAACGGCACACCAGAAGAGAGTCATCTGGTTGGAGAATACTAACGGGGATGTTCTTGTAAGCTGGGATGCTAGTATGGGATGGGACTTCCTTGACCTCGACATGACGGAAGAAGAACAGAGAAAGTTTCTAACCCTTCTGCCTGATGAAGCGATTCGAGATTTACAAGAACAGTGGAAGTAAAGGCTACTCTGTCAAACGACTTCGGTTTGAAAGAAGAGTATGATAAACTACGTATAGACGACCACTTATTGGTGGGTTCCATCCCTGTCCTCTTCTACAAAAAACCCTACCTGCTCATTAGTCCATCAATATCAATCACCGAACTTAACCTACTCAACCCGAGCAAATTGAATATGTGAAAACACATACCACCTATTCACTGTACCGGGAATATGACTCCCTTCGATACCATGTAGCCATATTCCGTGAAGCACCTCTCCCTGAAAAGATTAATGTACTTTTCTACAACGGCCCCTATGAACTGGACAAGGCACTTGAAATTATTAAGAACCGGAAGCGGCCACCAAAGGACGACTACAGCAACAAACAAGAAAGGTATGATGCTTGGATAAACGACAATCGAGTTAGGGTTGTAGCAGAAGAATGCGTTAGTCAAGAGGGGACGGTTCATAGCTGGATTGCAGATACGGATATTCCCGAACAGGACCATTACAAAATTGTAAAAATGATGGAAGATGAAAACAGTAATGTTCGACCTGATAAAGAATGAAGACGGGAAGTGGTCCCTGTTCCTTTTCAGTGAAGGCGAGAAAATATTTCCAATCTGGGCAAAGACAAATTTATTTCTTGACATTGCTCTCGACTATGTTAAAAAGCTTGACGCAGGGGCGAACCTGATAGAGGAAGAACCAAGCGACCTTAGCTCTCACGAACTACTGGACACCTACTCCTCCATCTCCGTTGACCAGTCCTACTTATTCACAGAAAATAGAGAATGGTCTATGCGGGTTGGCGAACTCCCTGCTCACGAATATCTAAGAATCAAACAAATATACGACGAACATTTCGAAAGAATAAAATATGAAGACTCCAAAAATTATTCAAGCATTGGAAATATTGCGGAGGGATAAAGAGGAAAGCAAGAAAGTATACTGCTACAATGTCATAAGGACTTTTAACAGGATTCGTTTAGATGTACTGGTAGATAAGTCAATAGCCTCAAAGTATAAGGAGATTCTTTCCGAGTGTTTGGGAGTCCCTCCCCGCAAAACAATAAGAGGATGTTGGAATTTACCGTTACACTTCGTCGATAGAAAGTATAAGGACGTAGTAGATTTTTCTTTCAAATTTGAGGATAATTAACCAACAAACTAACAAACAATGAACATTTCAGAAAGACTAACGTATGATTTTTATTCCGGGCCGGAAAAGGGGAAGTTCTCTTTGGCACTGACTATGGAAACTAATGGCGGCGAAGACATTGAAGTGGTAAGATTGTACACCAATGAGAGCTTCGATTTCTGCATGACTATCTTGGAAAACAGGAACAACATGCAGGTTGATGAACTCGAAGATGATGGACTTACTCGAGAGACTAGAGAGCAGGGGGGGGACAAAGAACTTGGGGCAAACGTAATCTCTGTTGAAACCATTGACCTCTTCGGCATGGGACCCTGCATCTCATTCGCCCCTTCTGATTCCCTTGACAGTGGACAAACTGGAAGATTTTTAACCTTCTACAAAAACGAAAAACATGAGCTTAACATTTAGCGCAATCACATATTCCCTTTACAAGATGGATGAAGGGCAAGATTATTACTGCTACAGATTTAGAAATGGAGGGATTAACCGAAGAAGAAATTACCCTGCTGAAAGAACTTGACCGTAAAGAACATGAAAGGAAAAATTAAGTTCGCAGTATTCGCCATCCTGCTGGCCCAGCCTGTGCGGGGTATCAGCAGGGACCACCAGTTCACGGAGGAAGAAAGACAGGCTGTACTGGAATTAAAGGAACTAAACAATGAGTTCATGAATTACCGCCTCCTTTACCGCCTTAAGAACGAAGCGTTCGAGGTGGCCATGAAGATGAACAACGACAGCATCCTGCTACTAGAGGGAAACCTCGATGTGAAGGGAGCGATTGAGAAAGGAGAAAAGAATCTCAATACTCTTCACTCCATCTACAAGCGGATGCTTATGTTGGAAGGGACGACGGACGAATTCAAATCCGCACAGAAAGTAGAGGCAGAAATTATTCTCAAAGTCATCAACCTCTACTACACCACCCTAAAGAAAGTAACCACTATTTATAATCCTTCTAGAAAATTCCCAGCTCTATTTTAATCTGGACATAGAGCTACCCCTGTAGTAAAATGTTCGTCACCATGAATAGTATTATTAAGGAAATCAAAGAGGCAAAGCTTCCTGTACCTGACCATGTAGAGGAAGGAAAGATTGGTTGGAGCTATGATAGCCTTCGTGGCATGGACGGAGATAAGCTGTCCAAAGTTCTTGCTCCATACAATCCAGTGAAGATTTACGTACCTAGGATGGGAGCCTTGTCATTCCAGCTTAGTGCGTAATAAAAATTATAGGGGAGACTTAAAGTTTCCCCTTGACATTTCCTTTCCACATGTTATCATCCAGCCACATGAACGAAGACAAAGAAACAGAAACCCGGAAGGAAAAGGTAGACAAAGTAAAGGTACTCATTAACCGCAACAGTATGCTGGAAATGATTAAGGTAGCCAGCCTTGTACCGATGCTTCTGCTCACTCTCTTCTTCAATTCAGACCTGATTGACCTGTTTGCATTGGGAGTCACCTGCTACTTCATTATCACCATTGCTGGTAAGCAGAACCGAAACACCAACGTTATTGACAAAACCCTGAACGAACTAGTCTAATGAATGAAGAAAGAATACAGAGAGAAATAAAGGAGATAGAAGAACTAAGGGAGCAATCCCACAAGGTCAGTAAACGTGTAGACCAATACTATAAGGTACAGCTTTTGATTTTGGGAACCTATAGTCTCATGTTGTTCCTTGTTAAGGACAAACAAATTGTACCCTATTTAGCAGGGTTAATGGCTCTTGTCTCCATCATCAACTGCATCTTTTTTATCAGAAAAATGAGCAAGCTAAACAAGCTTCGCAAGCAACTCTACGACAAGGAATATGAACTGAACCGATACCTTTCCGCATAAATTAGTTCGCAAGTGGGACAGTCTTCGCATCGCAGTGATGCGTTCCATTCTCCCCGTACTAATCGTTCTTCTCGTACTAATCGTTCTTCTCGTACTCACCGTACTTGACGTTCTACCCGCTCTTCTCGGTATGGCAATCTATGGAATCTACGTAGGCGTAGCCTGCTGTATTTCCATGGTACTCCTCGTGCGCATCGTGCGTATCATTCTAATCTTCAACGACAAAGACTAACATGAATCAAACTGACGTAATCAAAACCATTCTGGACGAACAGCCCATCGTGTCTCACCCCAACCACTACACCTCCCACCCCTCCGGCATTGAATGCCTTGAGATTTCACGTTACCTCCCCTTCGGTCTGGGCAACTGCATCAAGTACCTCTGGCGCAGTGGAATCAAGGGAGGCCAAGAGAAGCGGCTTGAGGACGTAAGCAAGGCTCTGTTCTATTTGGACGATGCGCTCGCTGAGTGGCAAGGCATCCGTGTGAACGCTTCGTTCATGATGAACATGGCCCGGTTCCTTCGAGCCATGGCTAGCCCCAGCATTAACAAGCGGGAGGAGGACCTGCTCCTTATCCGTGCTATCTCGGCAATGTATCAGGACATGGAATGCGATACCGTGGACCTGAACCGGGAGCTTAAGTCCATGCGTGCTGACTTGGCAGAACTTGTGGAGAAGATGAAGAAACTTGAAGTAGTAGGGGGAGGCGTTGTAGACGTGTATGAACTCGATTGATTTCGCAGAAAAGCTGGACCACCTGTTCACATCTCTTGGCGAGGTGGAAGTACTTGGAAGGATTTACCGCTGGGATAGTGGAAAGAAATCCTTTGTAGATGAAGAAGGATGGATGGACTCCTCTGCTACCTTGAGGGTAGTTAACGGTAGCTTCTCCACGGTCAAGCACATTGACAAGTGGGAGTTCGACCAAACTTTGTCGGACATAATCGAGGACGGATGTGGGGTCTATGCCATGGATTTGTCTGACCCTAAGAACCTCTTCGATAATCACCCTGCTGATATTGAGAATGAGAGATACCAGTACGTTTACTTTGGAAGGGATGGCTCTCTCTATGTTACCGATGAAGTAGAGGTGGGAGAGTGCGGCTACTATGACGTAGTAGGAAACTCGATTCCTCTTGACTTAGCCAAAGTGAGGGATTATAAATTCCACACCTTACAATAATGGAAGAATTATCACCTTATTATCATGAACTACGACGAACTAATTAAGACACTAAAGGAAGACAAGTCCTATTGGGAACGACCTATCTACGTTGAGGAACCTAATGGAAGAAAATACTGCATGGCCTATCTGGGAGAGAAGGACAGCTTCTATTACGTTGAGAGGCGTTATACTAGGTATGAGATAAAAAATCCGGTCAGGAAATTTCTTTCTTTAACTGAAAGCAAATTCAATCTTCATCTAAAGATTGACTACCCCACCTTGCTAAAGAAACTTGAGAACCGCGAACTGTGGAACAGGGTAATTGAGGTGAACCCTCCAGAAAAAGAATCCTTCTATATAAGCTATATTGGTATAGAGGATAGTTTCTATCTAGTGAATTTTACGGAGGAGGATGGTTTCTCTATTGGTAAACAAATCGGTCTTCCCCTTACTTTGTCCAAGAGTATGTTCAGACTTTCGGATAATCCCGGATTTAAGTATTGACAATAAAGGGAATAACCATTATGTTGTTCTCGTCCTAGGGAGAAGTACTCCCACCTAAAAGCATTCGCAAAGAAAGCCCGCTACGAAATTAACGTAGCGGGCTTTCTCGTTTCTATTTCCAGCAGGAACTTTGAATATCAAACCAGACCTTGGCCTTTAGCTGGCAACCACACACCTTGCAATAGAGGTCCCCGTCTTCCTTCCCTGGGTCCTCAACTTCTCCCAGCCGCTTCGTGGCTTCGAAAATCTTTTCCCTTGCTCCATGTTCCAGAGCACAGGACTTGCAATTCAGGTCCTGCTCTTTCAGCCGGGTACTATGGGGGCAGGCTAGGCACCTATTGAATCTCTCCTGTGCAACCTCCTTGCTCACAAACTTCTTCCCATTGCGTACCCATCTCAGCATGGTAACGAAGAAAGCAAGAATCTTCTTTGCATCCAAGGGCCGCTCTTCCTGCCATGGGTCCCCTTCATCACCACAGGTTTCACACCACCCTTCGGGTAACAGGGCACACACTACCTCTTCAAACTGGGCATCGCTAATACTATACCCGTTGTTAATGAACAGCTTGGACACAGCCTCCTTAAGCTGGCCTAGAGTGGGAGCAATAATGGTAGTCCCGGCCAGCTCCTCATTCAACTGCACAGGGACAATGAACCTCCACCCATTAGGCGGGATGGTTCCATAAAAGGATTTGAGTTTACGCATGGAAACAATATACCCTTGCCCGACACTATTGTCAAGCAAGGGTACACTGTTATGCCTTTGTTGTTTTCTCTTTACAGCTTCTCAGCTTCAACCTTCTCAGCAACCTGTTCAGGGTTTTCGAGGAATGCGGAGATGTCTTCCGGGTTAACTTCCAGAGCTTCTTCCGCAAGCTTGAGTTGAAGTCCCAGTTGTTCCTTCACAGGTTCAGGAGTGTCCTTTCTACGCAGGATTCTTTCAGCACTTTCTTCCAACCCCTCCATACGCTGGGGAGAAAGAATCGGCTTCGCTTCTCCATCAAGGAGTGCATCCATTGTAGTCTTGCTTATCCCAGCCGCATCCACAGCGGCATCCAGAATAACATCAGGGTCACTTTCACCCATGCCCTTGAGGAACCCATGGAGAATCTGGTAGCAGTTGGCAAGCTTGACTGCCTTATCCACAACCACACCCTTGTCTCTCTCCATCACCTCGCGCATCTGTTCTTCACTCCAACCTTCCTTGTAGATGTTAGGGTTGAATACACGCTGGTTCTTCATGGCGTTAGTGAAGTCCTTATAGTGTTTGGCAAGGCCATCACGGCAAACATCTTCAATGTTTTTGTTGCGGCGAACACCCAAACCAAAGTTCTTCATAATCCAGTTGACCTTGGTACTGTCAGGGTTCATATCCCCGAAGGATTGAATACCAGACACAATCGTGGGATAGAGCGGGAGGTTGTCACGAACTGCTGTAGACAGACGTTCCATCCAACCCAGCGTCTTACCTCCAGCAAGGGAGACCTGAGGGCGCATGCCAAGAGACATGAGCAAGGCGTTGACGAACGCCCCCGGGATTTCTCCCACTCCACCCATTTCTTCCAGCGTAGCGGAGTCCCTAGGCGAGGCTTCATACATGCTACCTAACACCTGAATAAGCATGGATGGAGAACCCACCGTGCTTTCAAGGAAGTCAAGCGTGGAACGGACAGGACTGTCCTCGTACTTGTCAGGCATCTTGCCTGTCATAGTACTCCACCCCAGTTCAATGAAAGCACCAACGGTATCACCCACAGTTTTGTAAGGCATGAGGTACTGACCATCCTGCACGAAGAAGTTCCCACTGCTCTTATCATACCAGAAGAAGAGTTCCCCATTCTGGTCGTAGTCAGCAGAGAGACCAGCGTTCCTCGCCAGCCAGCGAGTGAAGGAAGAGGACTTGAGGACTTCCAGTTTATCCTGCTCGTCTTCACCTTCAAACATACCTGCGATAGTACGGGAGATAAGAGGAAGGAACATATTCACAAGGGAACCCATGATTGCATTGGAAGCAATGGAACCCGTGAGCTTCTGAACGCCGTCGAGGTAAAGAGTAAGTGCCTTGCCCTTGCTACCTCTCTTCCATTCATAGCCAGCCGCAGTCATTTCTTCCAAGCCATAGCTGATGCTGTAGGGCATGCTCTGCCACGTATGGTAGACGAAGGAGAAGAATGGCATACCAACAATGGTTACCTTGTTCACCCAGTCGGGAGTTCTTGCACCCGTGGGGAGCAGGTTCTTCACCCGGTCAGCCGCACGACGTTCCTTGTATTGAGCAAGGTCCTTCTTAGCTTCTGCTTCCAGCAGGTCCACCATGCGGGGAGCCAGAGTCTGACCCCGGGACTTCCGGTAGTGAGCTTCCTTAAGCTCGGCTTCAACAACCTTGTCCACCTTGTAGGTTTCCGTATTGAACAGGATTACCTTCGCCAGAATATCGGGAATGCTATACGCTTCTGCCATGACTTCCATGGGCTTGACGAACGTCCAGTTCAGGATTCCCTTCGTCCGGTTCCACACTCTCTTAGCGAGCTTCTCGTCCCCACCGACCTCTTCGAGGATGCTACTGAACAGGGCTTGGTCCTCAACGCTCGTAACGGGCGCATCGACCGCTTCGCGCAATAAGCCCGTCTTCCACGCTTCGCGCATGAAGTTAGCGGCACCAGCATCCATAAGCCCCAAGGACTGGAACTTTTTCAGCTTCTTCTGCAACCTGTCTTCGGCCTGAACCGTAGCTTCCGAGTTGGCAAGCTTGGACAGACCAAGGTCACCTGCTCCTGAAAGAACACTGGCGATTACAAAGTCCCGGATGATTTCCTGAACTTCCATGTAGCCGTTGATAGTACCCCTATCAGTAGGCAGGGCACCAGCGTTCAAGCTCTGGCCTACCGTACCAGCCATGTTACGAAGGGTAGCGGAAGGAGATTTAATTAGAGTAAGCATGGAGACAAAGCCACCCATCTTGCGAAGGCCTTGCAAATCATTCTTCCAATACTTCACCAATTCATTCCCCATCTTGTCCCCTGCTTCCAGAACCCCATTGCTGGGGGCAAAGGTTTTGTAGAGAGCAAGAGCCGTTTCCCTATCAGCGAACATGCCGTTAAGGGGAGAGTTCTTATCTGCAAATTCCAGAACAATGTTCTTCTCACGGTCCCCTTCCGGTACAACTACCTTGTGCTTAATGAGAGAGGTAGTGATGTCCTTATTGATTACCTGATTCACATACGTTCTGGACTGTGCGGCCAGAGTATTCTGGATAGTACCGAAGGCATCTTCGATATTGCTGTAACCGCGCATGCCGAGGATTTGAAGTTCACTGTCCATCAGGTTCTTTCGCATGGCAAGAATGTTTTCATCATTCCTGTTCTTGCTCAGAGTTTCCCGGAACACCTTCTTGGCTTCGGCAATCAGGCCATCAGCAACATCTCCATCAGCCAGCAGTCCCATGTCACGGGGGTTGATGGCGACCCCTTCACCGTTCCTCTTCATTTCAAGAGCGGCGCAGGTGCGGATGTAGTTGATAGTATTCTTCACCCGGGTACGAAGGTTCTCGTCCTTGCTACCCATGATACGGGCGACTACCGTCTTGTCCACGTATGGGGTGTCCAGAGCAGAAACAATCTGTTCTTCGCTGTCCAATCCCATCAGGAAAGAGCGGAGGTCCCCTTCACCCTGCCCCATGCTGGTCAGAACATAGTTGTCCAGAGCGATGTTCTTCATGTTCTCTTTAGCCTTGCGGATAGAAGCCTGTACCTTGCTCCGTTCACCAATGGGAAGGGAACGAAGGTGGCTATCCAGTTCGCTGGCCTTGTAGAGCATGCGAGCAAGGGAGACATCACCTCTCTTCATCAGGGCGACTTCATCCCACTTGCCAGCTTCGATGGCCTTGAGTGCACTTTCCTTCAAGGCTTCGCCTTCCAGCATGTAGTCATTCACTTCACCCCACACTTCCTTGCCTTCAAAGCCATGGTATTCACGGCCCTCAAATCCAAGGGTGTCAGCCACGGAAGCCATGGCATACAGGTTGGCAATGAGCTGGGAAGTACCTTCATTGTATCGGGAGATGTTTTCCCGCATGTAGGATTGGATGGCATCATTCAGCATGGTGGTGAGCATGTTGAACTCCGGCTTCGCCTTTCCATGGTTGTCGATTACTTCCATCATGGCCTTAGCGTAGACCTGACCGTTCTTGCCCGTGGCACTGAATGTACGGGTAAGGTAGGAGAAGTCTTTCACCTTCGTTCCCAGTTCAACCGCTCCACGCCTATGTGCAATATTTACAGCATTATTGGCGATAGTGCGTCGTGCATCATCCAGTAGAGCCATGAGCCGCTTGCCGAAAGGCTGGGACAGAATTACCTTCCGGCTTTCTTCCCGCTTCAAACCATACTCATTTCTCTTACGGAGGCGTTCAGCTTCAAGAGCTTGGTTGCGTTCAACCCAGATGGAACCCGGGCTGACCCAGTGACCATCCTTGCCCATGCCACCACGACGGGTGAGAGCCTTATAGTTTTCCTCCGCTACAGCTATAGCCTTGCGCCTGTCTTCCCGGGCCTTGGCAATATCCTTCGCCGCACGAACAGCCTCTACGTCTTTCTTGAGCAGAGCCATGCGGTTAGCTGAGATGACCGAGGTGATGATGCTTTCGAGGTCGTCAACGCTACCCACTCCTTCCAGACCACCGAGGGAAACAAGACCTTCCAGAATTTGCTTGGAGTCCTTGTACGTAGCGGACAGTTCTTCCGCAATGGCCTTCAAGGCCGCATCGTACATAGCGTTCACTTCGGACTTGACGCTTTCGTCAACCATACCGTAAACATTCTGGAAAGCAGGAGTAAGTTTCTCCTGTGCTTGACGGAATTGTTCAGCCGCTACAGCCATAGGATTGTCCGTAGCAACCACAGGGGTTTCCTTCGCCACCTTGCTCGCCTGAACGATAGCGGCTTTTACAGCGTTGAGGGCTTCTGTTCCCATGAGAACTTTGGCCGCTCCTTCCGCTCTAGCTATAGCGGTCTTTCTTTCCGCAACGAACTTGGCGAACTTATCGTTCGCGGCGTTCACTTCGGCATCCAGTCCAGCCTTCGCCTTGTCCATCTTTGTCTGCGTTTCAGCGAAGATTCGACGTACCACCTTGGGGTCCATAGCGTTACCAATGTCGCCAGTGTAATCCACGATGGCCTGAATGACCTTGGACTTAGCGTTGGCTTCCATGTTCTTGGTACTGCTTTGTACGAAGCGTTTGATTCGTTCGCTTCGTCCATTGAGCTGACCAATGGAGCTGAGGTAGTTGCTTACGAACTCCTTGGCTTTCTTGCTGTTGCGGGAATCGAACGTGTAGCCGCCTTTCTTCTTGGCCGCCCGGACGATTGCCTTCCCTGCTCCAACAAAGTTCTGAGCATTGCTGAACAGGGCTGGGTCAACACCACGGGTAGTAATGAAGACGTTCTCCGTATCTACCTCGTTCACCTTATAATCAATCAGTTTCGGAGTAACGATAGGAGCACGGGTGGGGTCAGACAGGGTTCCCGGTTCAGCAACGATAGCCATGGAGTTGGTAGGAGAAGCCGTACCCTTCACAGGCTTGGAGCTTTTCAGGACGCTACGAATAGCATTGAGGAGGTTGGCAACAATGCGGGTGAACTTACCCTTACCAATAAGGTTGATGCGGGCAAGGTTCTCCGGGTTGCTCCACCCTTCCAGTTCAGCATCAAACGGAATCACACCTTCTGCTACCACCTGCCCCATGATGGGATTGGTGAGAACGTTCGGAAGGAATTCCCTGCTGGTATCTAACAGGTCTTCACTTTCCTTGGCAAACAGAGCGTATTCCATTTCTGCTACGAACTGGTCAATGGTAATATTGTCCATGTCCGTAACTGCTGTACGCTTAATGCGTTCAACTTCCTTCTTGATGTTGGACCAGTTGGAGCGTATCGTTTCTTCGATGTCCGCTACACGCTGGGCATAATCAGGATTGGTGGAACGAAGGTGGTTGTCCAGAACGTGGGAAAGTTCATGCAGGATAACTTCCCCTACACTCGTTTCCGGGTTAGCCGCACTGGCGTTGATGGCAATGTACTGCGCCTTGCTTTCAGGGTCAACCTGCGTCAGGCCAGCGATATTGCTGTCAGCGTTGATGCTGGTAATGTTCACCGGAATCCCGGCTTCTTCAATCAGGCCAACGATGGTTTCGATACCAGTACGAACCCCTTCGTTTTCTTCAACCAGAAGAATGTCGTCAACGGCATCCTGAATCGGCAGGGAGTCTTCACCAATAGCGGCATAGACATCAGCGGCCCAGTTGCTATCTCGAACAGGGGCTTCCACGTTGTAGTCCTTCCACACGCTCTTGTCCGTGAGCAGGGCATTTGCCTCATTCACCTCCGTCTTTCCTTCGAGGTTGATAGCAAGGGGAGCATCAGGACCAGTGAGGTTAGAAACCGTGATAAGCCTGCGAACAGTAGCCCGGTCAACTTCATCACTACCTTCCGTAATGAAGTCAAACATGTCAGGGTCTTCCAGTTCCAAGTCCACAAGCACACTGCTTACCCCCTTCTGAATTTCTTCGTTAATCGGTTCGTTGGAAAGATACCAATCATTGAGTTGTTCAATAAACGGAACAGGGTTGGGAGCATTGTACCCGTAGTCACGGTCAACGTTCAGGCTTTCAGCAATGTCGGTTTCTTCCGTGGGGCGAGTAACTTCGGGAGCAGGTGCTTCTACAGTAGGAGTTTCTTCTGCTTCTTCCGTTACCACTTCCACCGTAGCCAGTTCATCCAGACCTTCGGGCAAAATTGCTTCGCCAGCCGCTACGTCCACTTCAACAGCGGGCATCTTGGAAAGTTCGTTGATAGCGACACCAACCATTTCCTTCTGCTGGGGAGTAAGGGTATCATCCGTTGCCATGTGCTGGATGAACTCAAACTGCAACCGTGCCTTCCCGGCTTCGTCATCACCCAGCTTGTTCCAAGCTTCACCGAAGTTGTTCATTTCAACTCGTGCCCTTTCCGGGAGCTGAGCCATGATAGAAGCAGTGCTGTCCACCGCCTGCTGGGTTTCTTCCCGGCCAGAATTGCGAAGGAGTTTAACTGCACTCTCTTGGCTAACGATAGCGTCGTCAGCAATTTCACTGCTCCTTTCAAGCTGTGCTTCGAGAGCCTGAACAAAGGCACCGCTTACACTGGAATCTTCCTTACGGGATTCTTCAAGGCTACTTGCAAGGAGGCCCTGTGCTTCGAGGGCCTTCTCACGCCTTGCCTGAATTTCAGCAGGGGAGGTAGCCATACGCTGAATAGCAAGACCCATCTCGCCACCCATGGCACCGAGAACGAATATCTTGCTTGCGGCTTCCAGCACATCCCTTTCACTGGCGATGTCCTCTTCCCGAATTTGACCGTTCTGCACAGCCGTTTCCCAACCCCATTGCAGGGCTTCATCAGCCAGTTCTTCAACACCACCTTCAACAGCAGAAGCGGAGATACGCCCCAACTGCTTTGCGATAGACATTACCTGTGCTCTTCCGGGGAGCTGTCGAACAACAGACCAGTCCAGAAGACCGGGACCTTCAAGGCTCTTTTCAAGCTTGGAGATAGCAGAGCCAGTAGGCTTGACACCTAAAGACTTGCGAACCATGCGGACCCAACCAGCCCTGTTATTGAGCAGGGTGGAGGTGACACCGTAAGCAACAGCCGCAACAGAACCCTTCGTGGTGGCTACGTTCTGAGCCATTTCCATCTTGGTTCTTTCCGGGAGGTTGGCGGTTTCAGGATTCTTGTTCAGCTCTTCCATGGCCCGGTTGTAACTGGCAGGGGCAACGTTCTTGAACGTATCACTTGCCGCATCACCGAACACCTTGGCATTCACAGCAGAGCTGGTAAAGAAATTGGGGTGATGGAGAGCAAACCTCTCAGCACCTCCACCAAGCTTAGAGACAATCTGCCCGGCACGGAACATGTTTTGAGTAGTAGCCTTGAGAGCAAGGTTCTTACTCCAAACCTGAACACCCTTGACAAAAGCGTTGGCTCCTCGTCCTACGCCACCAGTAGCTACGGTTTCACCAATCTGACCAGCGAGGTTCATAATCTCTGCACCCCAGTCAGCCATGGCACCGGAACGTTGGAGAATAGCCTGAGTAGACTGTTCTCCCTTGGCAAGGTTGGACCAGAGGGACTGGTACTTGGGAATGTCCCTGTTGGCAAGACCAATAGCGGAAGCGGCTTCGTTGGTGAGGTTGGCTACCGTATATCCTGCGCTCTTCCAGCGGGCCATGGTCTTAGCCGTGGCACCCATGAGAGCAAGGATAACTTGCCTGTCCTTTTCATTAGCAACGAAGTCCTGAATGATTTGCGCATCTTCCTTCCCTTGAGCCTTGCCCTGAGAATAGAAGTCACGGAAGTCATCATACGGTCCCATCTTCGCCAGCTTCATGGCGAGTTCACTATGTGGGAGCAGGTCACTCTTAATCAGTTCTTCAACTGCGGCGTACTGGTCTTTCAGCATGTCTACCGTCAGAGCGGCTTGCTCCTTGGCAACACGGTTTAAACCATCCCTCCACTTGTTCACGGTCGCTTCGTCCGCACCGTCCGCAATGGCCTTATCGGCACTACGGTTGATTAAGTCCGTGTCGTACACTGCGAGAGGATTGGAGTCAGCAGTGGCGTTAGCTACCATCTTCTTGCTCACCGGGTCCCAAGCCATGATGGTATTGGTCTCGTCGCTATCCAGCAGGTTCCCCTGCTTGAGAGGAAGCACAAGAGAATCCAAGTACGTGTCCAAACTTACACCCAGTTCTTCTGCCTTCTGCCTTGCGGCAATGCGGTCCACACGGAAGTCTCCACCAAGCTGGTTTCCATTTTCGTCGAACAGGGCATAGACAGATTCGTTACCCCTGCTCTCCCACTTGCCGAGATTGAGAGGCTTGTCATACCCGAGTCCCATGCCAAGCTCCATAGCCTGACCAGCGGTGCTCTGGTAATTGGAGACAGCCGCACGGGCAACGGTAGATACGTCGTTGTCCTGAGCTTCACGAAGGTATTTCTTGGCAATGCCGGAAACACCAACAGAGGCTACAGTTCCTTCGTCTAGACCAAGAGAGGACAGGTGCTCGTTAATGGCATCCTTCTCTGCCTTCTGGTAGTCACTTTCTACAAGGGCCTGACGTTCCTGCGCAAGCTGGGTAGTTCGAGCAAGGATGTTTTCCCGTACACTTTCAGGAACATCGTTTGCGTAGACTTCTTCAAGGGCATTGCGAGCAAGAGAACTTTCATCGTCAAGTTCGTTGCGTACATCAGAATACGTAACGCCCGGAGCGTTCGTAGCGATTGAAGTGGCCAGCTTGTCCTTTAGCTCGCGAGCCTTGCGATACGGAGCAAGAGCTTCTTCTCGTTCAGCTCCTTCCACTTGGGAGTTGCGGGCGTTGAGTTCGATAAGTGCGCTTGGATTTTGAAGGAAGAACCGGGCCGTCTCGTCAAGTACAAAATTGACAAGATTAGAAGAGTCGCCAGAACTTCCCTCTTCTCCCTCCCCCAACGGCTTGGTCCCTTCTACTTGCGGAGCCTCCCCATCCTCTTGACGTGCTGGTAACGGGAACTTTTCCCCTGCCTTACTATACGCTTCGTAGGTTCTTCGGTCTTGTCGTCGGATGTTTTGGACAAGATTGGTGAGGGATTCAACGTCGGGGATAAGGTAGCTGAGGTCTTTGGTACGTCCTTGTTCACGGGTAGTAATGGATTTGATGTTGTTGATGATAGCACGGGCGATGTTTTCGCTTTTCATATTCTCCTTGCTGGGAGAATTCACAGCGTCAATAAATCGTTCGTCAACAACAAGCTTACCATCGGGGCTTTGAGCAACGCCCCAGTTGGACTTGGAGAGAATACGGGAGACCTGCTGGTCAGGAGAGAGGTTCCACATCTTGGCCTTCTCGTCATCCTTCACACGTTCGGAAGACAGGACAAGAGAGGCACCAAAGTTTTCTACAGAGCTACGAACTTTGCTAAGCTCACCTACATCATTAGCCTTAAACTTTTCAACATCAAAAAGTTCTTCCGGCTTCGTAGAGGAAAGGTACTCGTCAAGGGCCACTCGGTTTTCAATACCGATTCTCCGGCCCGGAGCAACAGTACCAAGGTACTGACCAAGCTTCTTATCCTGCTTCTCTACTTCCTTTTCGTAGTCCGATTTAGCCTGTTCAGCCAGTCTACGTTCACGGTCTTCGCGACTCTCTTCCCATTTAACATCACTGCGCCCCTGTTCTATTTCGGTACGCTCGGCCTTCTCAGCATCTTCAAAAGCCTTGTTAAATGAACTCAGGAATTCAGCATCCTCCTCCAAGGGTACAAGCTTAGCTTCCTGCTCCCTTTTCTGGCGGCCTTCTTCCCACTTAATTTGACTCTGCTGTCTCCGCAGGTCCTTGTAATACTCCGCTTCCGGGTCTGTCGGACGGAAGCTCTCGAAGTTTAGTGGTTGGTTGTTAGGCATAACTAGTTTGTTATAGTACGTTTTCCCCTTCTTGTAAATAAAAAAGAAGGGTGCAACCCTTTCAGGTAACACCCCCTTTGTACCATAGGTAGTTCTTTTGTCAAGGACTAAAAACCTAACTGCATTTCAATACCCCTGTACTGGGGTTGACGGAGAACTTCTCCCCATAACTGCAACTGGTAAGCCTCCGGATTCGTCCGCTTGAGTTGTCGAAGCTGTTCTGCTTGAGTTCCAGCGATTCCTCTAGCCTTTCGGATATGAGGAGCCTGCCTTTTTTCCGTCCTCGCTTGAGATTGCAACTGCTTTTCAAGGGTCCTAATATCCTTGTCCAGCATCCTCCCATACCTTTCCTTAAGCTTGGGGTCGTTTCTAATCTGGTTCACAATCAGATAACCCCTTGCCATTTCCCGGTCTTCCGGGTTAGCGGTTCTACTCGTAGCCACCCTAGTAAAGTAATCCAAATCCCTTTGGTGAGAAGGAGTATTAGTTCTTGTAGGCACACCTCCTATTGTCGGTACTAGCTGGGTAGTAGCAGGGGCCTGTTGGGTAGTAGCCTGTTGGGTAGCCGGAGCCTGACCAAGCCTTTCTGCCGCCTGCCCTGTCTTCGCCATCCTGAGACGGTAGTCAGAAACCATCTGTTGAATTTGGCCTTCATTAAGTTTGCTCCAATCCCTCCCCTGTTTCTTAGCGAGGTTCTGCAACCTCTCAACAATAATGGAATCATCCAGAGCAATGGCATCAGCTTGCTTCTGTCTCTGCATCTGCTGGTTGGGGACAGGGGTAGGAATGCGATACCTCCCCTGCTCAAACCCAGACATATCCGCTATATCTTGAACAGTGAGAGGCTGGCTTATCCCCTGCTGGTAGGCTTGTCTTTGTCTTTGGGCGTATTCTGCTGTATTAGGATTGACAGCATTGGAAAATAGCCGCTTATCAGATTCGGACTGTAGCTCATGTGTTCCAGACATAAACTGGTATTTAGCTTCATCAACCAGTGCTCTTTGACTCGGGGATAATTTTCCGGGGTCTTTTGCATAGTCTTCGAGTTGTTTTCTGTCAAGTCCAAAAATGTAATCTCTGTCCTGCTTATCCGCATTCTGGTCTACGTTTAGCGGCTGTCTCGGGGGACTCCCGGCAGGCCTAGTAGGCACAAGATTCGAGGGTTGCTGAATACCCACATTGCTATTTTGCTGAGCAATGGGGGCAAGCTGTTCAGGTGTAGGTACTTTACCGGGGTCATTGTTGGTGGTAGGACGGATAGGTACGTTAGGGTTTGAAGCAGGGGAAACATCTTCCATCACTGCTTGCCTGTTTCTTTTTCCAGAAGCTACCTTCGTAGCGGGGTCGTCTTTTGCTTTAGGATTCTCAGCCATAGTGGGTTACATTGGACAAGTGAAGTTCGGTTGATTCGTGCCTAGGTTCTGCACAATACGGGGAGTAATAAGCGTACCTTGACGGGTCTTCCTCAGGCTATCGTTCAAGGTCTTAACGGCAATGGAGTAGTAGTCCAGAGCTTGAGCGGTGTTACCCAGTTCCATGAACCGGACATATAGAAGCATGGACTTGAATGCAGGATAACAGTTCGGAATAACAGTGAGGTCGTCAGACCAGTAATTATCGTCTCTGATATTCCCGCTGAGGGGAGCAAGGGAAATCTGCATATAAACCGTGAGGTCGTTCCCTACCAGAGAAGGAGAATCCCCCTCTTGTCTGGCGTGTTCCCCATTCATCACCTTATACTTCCTCAACCCATTCTCGTCAATACCCATGTCAACAAGCAGGGGGTAGGCATAGCCGTGGGTACTACCGGAGACGGGATTGAAGGAGAATAGTGAGATGATAGTATACTGCCTTCCGCTACCAGTTCGAGCAAGGAGAATAGAGTCCTCTCCGTTCTGTAGCGTTATCTCGTCCCCAGCGTTCGCAACGGTCTCAACGCGCTGAATGTACGAATCGAGCGTTACGGTCGCTTCGTTAATGAGAAGGTTCTGTGCTTCTTTGAGCATTCTACGGAATTCGTATTCTGCCCCTGTGGGGATTTCCCCCATGACAAGCGGCATTAGCTCGTCACGGAGGTTCCCGTATTTCAGATTGATTGTCGATTGAATAGGCATGGTTTATGCAGGAGGATTAATGGTGACTTTTCTGGCGAGGATGCCTACGCCATGGTTCTGTACATAGACCATGGTTACAGGCTTCCATCCGGTGTGGGTTGTTCCCGGCCAAGTGTAGTTAGTATTTCCGCTAACCCACTTAGCATCATTGTTCCCCACCGTAACAGTGATGTTAATCTGCGGGTGAAGGCACGCAGGGAAGTTGCAGGTGACAAGGGGAGACTGGAAGGAGCCACTGTTCGTAGTGTACTGTACATCCACACCGAGACCCCATCCTGCCGGGAGGGTTCTATTGGGACTATAAACCTCCTCAACGATGGCGGTGCAGGGACCGGAGTACCCATTCCTTCCCATCAGGGAATTCACGAAGTAGGCCCCACCTTCCTGCCCGTTGAGAGCAGGGCGGGTATTCCAAGCGTAGATACCGAAATTGCCGAGCACGGGAGGGAAGGAGAAGTTCTCCACGGTGGTATACTTGCGGTAGTACCCTTGTCCCGGGAGTTGCATGTAACTGTCCACGGCGAAACAGGGGTTCACGAATTGCCTTACGACCAAGGGGAGCGCATCGTCCGTTTCGGTCACTTCGTACACGTTGCCTTTTAGTACGGCAAGCTGAACGGCGAACTGGAACACTCTATTAATGTCCTTGTTCCGGGTAACGGTGATGTTCTTGAGGAACTTACCACGGAAGACGTAGTTACCGGAGACATACTCTCCATCTTCCCCTTGCTCGGTAGAAATTTCAATCCCTTTGGCCTCCTGGCTGGTGTTGCTGATTGTAAGTCCCACCTCGGCAACTTTCTTACTATTCATATCAATAAGAATGGTATAGTTGCCGGACAAGTATCCACCCCAGTCAGAGCAGATGATGTTCATGTAGAGGATTCCACCCTTCACATAAAGGACTGGGGTAATGTTGCTAGGTTTAGGAGAACCATAGGTGAACTTGACCTTGCTGGAATAATATTCTGCTTGACTTATAGACGTGATAGGATTTTCTCCCACGGGCAGGATGTCCATGGGCTGGCCTATAAGGTTGCTACCCCACGCCTTGGCGTAAGAGGCAGTACACATTTCTAGCTTATAAAGCCCATCATCAGAGAACCAAGGACCATCAGGGTTAGGAACATTGTAATTATTTTCCCATGACCAGTTACCGGGTCCCGGGCTGGTTTCGTCAGGGTAGGATTGAATCAAGGGCATCGTATAAACGTTCTCGCTCTTGTACTTCAATGCGATAGAGGCTACGCGAGAACCAGATTCAGGTCCTTCCTGAACAAATTCGATAGGAGTTCCTATAAGTCCTTGAGTATCGGAACCTGTACCAACAGCCAGATTTCCCCCAATCGTCATCCATTCGACCGGATAAGGTCCGCTTTGGGTTACACTAAAATCGGAGAGATTAAGAGGAAGAGGAGTGAAGGTATTGTCAGGAACTTCGTAAGGAACTTCTCTCTTGCTGGGTTTAGGACGACGAACGTAGTAGGTATTCCCCAAGGCATCTACCTCCTTAGTGAATCCTTCCTCCTCGTAGTTAGCAATGAAGTCCAGTGTAGGTTCCTTGACCAGAACTCGTCTCACTGGGAACACGTTCCCCGTAAGCTGGTCAACTTGGCTCTCCCACAATTCATCCACCGTTTCATAGGTGGTGCAAGTGGTAACGGTTTCCTTCTGGCTATGTCCTTCTCTTACAACAACGTCAGTACTAGTGGACCACTTACTGCATTCCCTGCCCGGGGCAACTACAGGAGGGAGGTCTCCGTTTGCACCCCAGTCAACATTCTGGCTCGTGGTCTTAGTAGTATTTACGCAACGAACAAAGGCAGAGGGAGGATTACAACAATCTCCGCTTTCAGTCTCACCCTTGCTGTTAATGACAATGTTGCTGAAAGACTTAATCATCCCCGTGATAATGTACAGTTGGAGAGCAGGGAAAGAACCCTTGTCCCAACCGTCATTAAATGGAGTGACATCCAGAGCTTCTTGTGGCATGTAGGGAACCTGAGCATCAAAATCGTTGGTTCCGTTTTCCGGGAACCCCCACACTTCTCTGCTCCACCTCTGTGCATTCTGCGCCCTCCATTTCCCTACATCACCTGGACCACCTTCATCAAACACCGTTTGACCAGCAGTCCATTGGGACACAGGAATAAGTTCCTTGACCACAGGACCGGGCATTGTTTTGTAGAACCGAACAATGCGAACAAAAATCTTGTTCAGGTAATCCTCTTCAAAAGGAACTTGCTCTTCATGTACAAGCTGGGCATCGAAGCCAGTGTACTTGTGGTTACTTTCATAGTCCGGGTCCAAGTCCACATTGCTCGGGTCAAAGCTACCAATAGCAGGGGAGACTGGAACTTCACTACGGAGGTACACGAAGGTTCGCTGAATATCATGGAACGTTTTCAGTTCATCTTCTGGCTGGGTTCCGTTAAAGAACTTCCCATCAGTACCCGTAGTGTTCAGCGTGTAACCATCCCTGTCCTTCTTGTGGGACATGATGTTGTACCTATACTGTTCCACCGGGGGAACCACATAGAAGAACCTATAGATGTTCTTCGTATCTTGGGTCTGTACAGGTTCAATGTGGGTGAGCACCGCCGCCCGCATGCCTTCCGTCAATCCCATGGCTAGTCCAGACTTAGGCTGGAACTTGGAGCCAAGAACATACTTAGGAAGCTGGTTTGGTGTAACCTGTTCGTCCACATAGAACATCAGGTTTTTTAGAATAGGATTGGGGAAAGACAAAACAGGCTCAAGCCCCAGAGCAGTATTATGCTGGAAGGGTTGAGCACTCCTGTCAGTAGCCCCTATGGGGACGCTGGGTTGTCCCGGCCTGACTGCTGGTGTGTTAAATTGCGGCATTTTCCGTTTTAGTTAGAATGCTAAAGGGTGGAATAAAAAATACGGCTATTGTACCGAAGAGGTTAAGATGTTTAGCACAGCCACAGGGGATTGTCAACTCTTGTTTTCTGTAATACTTCATACCTGTAACGGTATCTTCCAAGAACCCATTGACCACCTTAATGATACGTTCATGTTTGTCCGTATAGACTGGCGGTAATTCTCCGTGGGCACGCATAAGAATTCCACTGCTCGTCTTACTACTCCCCATGTAGAAAAGAGAAATTCCATTCTCGTCAGTTATCCATTCACCTTCTGGAAGTTCCGTAACAATCTCCACCATATTGTGCATGTTCCAAAAAGGGAGAAGACCAAACCTTCGCACGTTTGAATGAATGGAGTTTCTTTCTTTTTTAAACTGTTCGAGCAAGGTACTGGTTTCATCCAGCACCTTTTTCTCTTTATGAAATATTCTTTTTAACTTGGAGTACATGGGAGTGGGAGCATAGTCTTTCAATCTCGGTTCAGCCTGATTAGGTAGTCCAGCTTTTCATTCAGCTTCGCCAGTGCTACTCCTACCTCGTGTATAGCTTGTATAGATTCTTTTGGCAATTCAATAAATTGTTCGTCCTTCTTGAGCGTCTGAACCATACGCTGGGACAAATATTTATAGGCTAGCCTAACTCCAACAATAACGGTAATCAAAACCACCGCCGCAAAGGGTGTGGCTTCGGAGACAATCTTGTCGTAAAGACTCAAACCTTGGGGGCTTACTTGAGCAATGACGTAATGTTGGAGAGGAGAGAACATGACATAGACTTCTATACTAAAAAAAGGGAGTACACTTTTTCGTTCGTGTACTCCCTAAGTTACAGGGGGGAAAATGGCTAAGAGTAATATAGACTATCCTACCAATTCAGGTCAAGGAAATTCTCAGCAATCTTTTCATCCTCTGTCCATCTACATTCCCAACCCTTTTTGAAGGTGCCATTCTTGTACTGGCGAAGGGACTTGTAGTAGGCTTGAATCTTGAGATTGAATTGAAGGAGAACCTTTTTCTCCCCGTACTCCGTTAAAACATCCCCTAAAGCTTTAGCCGTATTCTTCCCCCACTTGCCATCAGTAGCAATGGGAGATTGAAGGAATGTGTTGAGGGCACGTTGCAGGCATTTGATAGAAGCAGAGATACCTGCATTGAAAGCGAAGGAGCGGAACCTGTATTGAATAGCATGGCAATCCAAAAATTCCATTTCTGCTTCAATACTCTCCGTGATAGATTTTTCATCTATGGAGTGAATCATGCTACTCCATGCAGACTGCCTCCTTCCTGCTTCAATCTCCTTTCGGATAAAGTCCACAACTTCGGGTTCATAGCCGTCACTCAACCCAGCAACCTCCCATTTACCACCACGGTCTGCGGCAGGTAGCCTGTGTACCCGCATGGTATCAGGGTTAACACACTTAGGGTCTTCAAGGTTAACGATGTTCAGGACCATGCAACGAACCAGTAGAGGATAGCTAGAACGATTTTTCTCAGGGTCAAGCAAGTCACTTGCATTAAACCCTTCCCTTTCCTTCTCTTCGGTTTCCTTCTCTTCGGTTTCCAGCCCCAGTTTTGAAGCAATGGCTTTGGCGGTGTTAATCCCGTAGATACCATCTGCGGTTACACCAACACTATCTTGAATTAGCTTGGTAATCTGTTTTAAGTTCATGATAATAAATTGTCAGCGTGACATTCAGCGATTTCCCACTCAAAGCTCATAAGATGCTTGTAGTCAGGATAGAATTCAGATTCTTCGTTCAAGGCATATCGCTTTCCCTTAATGATGCAGGTGCACATACCTTCACGAACTTCCGAGCAAGGGGAGAGAAACTGGAAAATCCAGTCATCTCCTTCTCCTCCTTTTTCTTCACGTCCCCTCCAAGCTTCTCCGTCTTCTTCCTCTTCTTCATCCACAAGGCAACGGATGATAAGCCAGTTGTCTCCCATCGTAGGGAGCTTGGCCGCCATCCCAATCCTCATGGATTCCAGAGCTACACCGAAGGGCAACTTCATATCACTCTTATAATGAAAGAGGTAGAACCAGACATCCTCCCCGCCTTTCTTGTTTGCTTCCTTAATAAGCTGGGGAATATATTTCCGGGAGATGTTCTTGGTAAAATTAGGGTCGTTAGAGCAGATTCCTACCCCATTGTCTTGGGGGAAGAGGATGTTAGGCATATTGATGGAGTACTTTGAGAAAGGGCTCAATATTTTCCTTGAAACTAGCAACAATGTTTCTAAGAGCAGGGATAGGAGCATTCTCTTCCATGGTCTGAACAGTCAGTTCATACGCGCTCTCGAACAGGTGCAAAGCGGACGAAGTGTCCTTATCGTACAAGACGGGCTTAATGTCCATATCGACTTCCTCATACGTAATGTACGGTAAGGACGCTTCGATAAACTTGTCGATGTAGTTATCGAAGATTTCCGTAATTTCATCATAGTTAGTATGATGAAAACCGGAAGCCGTTCCGTAGTGGCACAGCCGGATGATGTTCCGGCAATAGAGTAATGTGTGAATGTTAACGTACATTATGGTAACATTTTAGAATGTTAATGAGTTCGTTGTGAATACGGACACCTACGGTCAAAGCTTGAAAGCCTAGGTTAGTAGTGTCCTTGATGGAGATAGTTACGTCCATGTAGGGGTAGTCCCCTAACCAAGTGTACAGGACCGGGAGGACATTGCCTAGCGTAAACAGACCATTGGTGAGGGAATATACGCCCTTCTCTAAAATGGAATCCCCGCATGACAGTGGCGGGAGTTGAGTCTTCACCGTCTTGCCTCGCCTATTGAATACAACTACTTCCAAAATGGCGGCAGGGTCAATGCTCGTAATCCCACAGTTGTGTACATGCAGGTTAAACGGGTATACGGAATCAGGAGAAGCCATGACAAGCTGAGGGTCCGCTATACCCCAAGGGGTAGGAACCATTGCGTCAATCTGCTCGCTCTGCTGGGGAGTAATCCATCTGGCCTCCCCTAAGTCATAGTGTAAGTCGGACCAATCCATGAGCGTATTTTAGGACCTAAATACTCCTCTGTCAACAAATCCCTTCTTCTTGTGAATGAAGTAATAGTGATTATTGTATTCAACGGTAAAGTACCCTTGGAACCCCTCCGTTGAAGTCCCCTTCCATGCGAAGTCTTCCTTACAAGAAATGAAAAGAGTAAGGCGGCATTTGTCTTCTTCGTGACTGTACTCCACTCCTTCGGGAGATACCTCATAATAGAGTTTCCATTCTTCATCCCCACACAGGTCTATAACTTCAAACACCCACAGATAACCGTTAGGGTGTACTACGGAAACCAGACTCTTCCCTGAGTCTACATCGTAATGGTACTTAACACCTCCCTTAGGGAATTTGAGAATGTCTCGGAATTCTTCAAGCACGGCTGAGGTATATCCCGAGAACTCATAGTTCTCTTCAAACCTCTTACACGCCTGCAAAAGTTCCTCAGAATTATATTCTTTGACAAGCCTGTCCAGCGTTTGAAGTGGAGCCTCTATCGTTTTGAATACTTCGGGAAGAACCCCGGAAAGATAGTCTACTGTCTTCTCATACTTCCTCTGGTCTTCTTCCTCCAAAGTTTTTTCTACAACTCTAAGGAAATAGGCAGAATTGGTTTTAAGTTCAGCTTGTGCGGCTTTTGCCTCCTCAAGAGAATCCACAGTGATAACTGCACGACACTCCGAGCGACAGACGGTAACTTTATACTTGCCACCTTCCGTTTCTTGAATACCCGGGCCGTAGGGGTATCTTTCCTGCTTGATGATTTCATCCACGTTTCGTTTAGTTTCTTCGTTCATGTTTATACAGGGAGATTGAAGCTAAAGCCCTTGGGGGTAGGAGCTTGGAATACATTCAAATTAAATGCGTAATTAACCATCGCACTTTGGACATCTTCGTCAGCAAGGAATTCCTCACACAAAATAGTGTATGAGCAGAACCTGTTATGGTAGAATTCACGGAAGCTACCGAAGGTAGATACGATGTTGTCCACCGTATCTTCCACCAGCATGAGCTTATTGATGCCAATGACATCCGTGAAAGAAAAGATTCCGTCAAGGCTTTCTACTCCGCTTGCAACCATCTGGTGCGGGCAGGAAATAACCTCCCTCTGCATTTGCAGGAGGAAGTTGTGTTCCAGATAGGGCCTAGAGAGGTTGGTAAAGAAGATGCCGTGCTTCCCTTTACCAAACTTCTCATGAGCCTTGCTCAGGAAATTGGTGGAATACTCCCCATCAGTATTGTAGGTAAGGATTCCATAGTGTTCACCATAGGCCAGTGCTTCCAGATTGTCTCCAACAAGGACAATATCCTCGGGCTTTACCCCCACGTTGCGGAGGTAATTGATGAAGAGGTGGAGAACCTTCGTGTCCCGGTCCTTGAAATCCACTCCAGCATAGGAGTGAACAGGAAGGAACACCTTGAACTCCCCATTGTCTATCCAGTTTGGTTTGTTTTCGTTCATGTGGGTTGACTGTAACATGAGCCAGATTTTTGTCAAGCTCTTTCTTTGAATTTTAATCCACTGAAATATTGTCTCGCAATACCTTCTGCGGCTCCTGCTTCCAAACTCCCTCCTGAACAGCACATTAGAATCTCGAAGCTGATGTTCCCAAAGCTTTGCTGAATCGGAAAAACAGAATATCCGAAAGGTTCCATGTACTCCATGTTCACTATGTAGGCATAGCTATGGTCAGGGTATTCACTAGATTCCTGTTTGGGATAATAGTTCGGATAGATTTTGTAAATCCTACCCATACTAGCATATCCATTCTCGCATTTCCAAGATGGCGGGTCCCCTTCCTTCAAGCCACGGATAACTTCCATATTATGGAGTGTCATCAGGTAAGCCTTCCCGCTTCCTTCGTCTACAAACGGAACCGGATAAATGATGAAGGGAGCAGGGGAAACTACATTATTAACATCACTCACAGGTCCTTCATTATCAACAGCAAACCAGATAGCTCCCGTATCATTTGGCTGGAAATCCTTCCAAGCCAGCTTAGGTAAACCTGTGGCATCCGAAAGAAAGTTCTTGTAGTAGGAATCATACTGCCACTCGTAGTCCTCAATGTTGGGCATACAGGAACCAGAATCCGAAGCAGTGAAAACACCTACCCCATTCTCCGATGTAACAACATCATTCATATCGAAGCTGTTACCCTTCTTGTCAATCTCAAAACGGGCAGGGAGTTTTCTCTTGAACAGCCCACCACGCTGTGTAACCGTCACCCCAGTTTTATCTTGCTCAATCCACCCCCTACCAATGTTGGGGGCTTCAATCGCCGCAAGGTGGGTGAGGAAGGAGACGCATTCACCAAGGTTCTTGAACCTGAGTCCGGGAGTAAAGCCACCGCCTCCCTCTAGTATGGAAGAGGACAAGGTAATCACAAACCCTACGGGGGATAGTGTAGAACCAGGGCCCGTTCCGGGGAAACCAGAGGAAGGCTCATACAGTCCAAATTGAGCAGGTCCTCCTAGAACACTGTCCTGAAAGGCTTGATACCTGTCCTTCTTTGAATTGGAAGGGGCTGTAGTATCTTGGACAAGCACGATACTTCCCTCTCCTGTGTAGCCATAGGCCATAGGGTGAATAGCTAGAGAAGGGGGATAGTAGATTTGAGGATTGCTTTGATACGTAGGAATGTCTGGACGCTGGACAAAATCCTGTCCAGTCCATGAAAGGGAATTCCTGCCCATGTAACTCCGGGCAGGGTAAACTACTGGTGGTGGGGTGAAAGCCATTAGATTGTGGGGAAGTCACACATACCATTGGAGCTACTCACGTCTAGGAAGCAAGCGGCTCCGTGCCTAATCTCCTGCGTCGAGGCATCCTTCTCCCAATAACCGGGAATCCACACCTGCCTTAAACTGTGGAAGGTGATTTGGGTGACCTTGTGGGTAATAACCGAAGTAGAACCAGAACCTGTTTTGGAGAATGTGAGCAGGGCAATAACCTGTCGGCTCCTGCCTTCACTAATTGTGTCGCTCAACATCTGCTGTACCATAAAGCGCATGTCTTTCTTGTTGCCTGTTGGAGCGGTGTACTTCAAGCATTGAAGGAGAGCCCGTTCCTTAACGGTCGTAGTGTAGTTATACCCATAGAGGTACTCAACGTACACAACGTACATATTGCCGTTCTGGACGTTCTGCAACAAACTGAGGGTAGCAGGAGTAAGGGGAACGTTCTGGTACTTGTCGTTCATTACGGTCGCCCCGTTCGGGTCGCACGTGATGCGAACCTGGCCCGTAGAGGGGTTTAGTACCTTTACGCCAATCTTCCACTGGGATGGTCCCCCACCTTCACCACCAATGACAAGAGCACCGGAATGCAACTGCTGGATATTCCCGTTGCCGTCAATCCGAGCAAGCTCAAAGCTAAAGTCTGCACTTGAGTCCTTATTGAGCGATACGGACGATGCGGACCTATCGTTCGTTACGTTCAACCAGACCGTTTTGTTCGTTGGGTTCTGTCCAGCAGTGTGTCCTTTCACTGGGTTCCCGTCGACCGCTGAGTACGTTACGGAACCTACCCGGGAAAGTTCTGTTCCCTCTACAATAAGACCTTGCGTGAACCGAAGCTGGGGCCAAGCACCATTACCCTCCGGGTTGTAGAATACCTTAAAATATTCCCCGGGGTTGTTGCGGAGGGCACCGATGTCTGCATCGATAAAGGGAGGCTGTGCCTGTATGTCTTCGCTCCCATAGATAGGTGTCTGAATATCAGGCCACACTGTGCCGTCCATTCCATAGTTGGAAACGTCTGGCAATGGGGGTAAAGAAATTGGGGCGGGGGAAATTTCCCCCTCGCCCTGATAACTTGTAACTGAATCTTTGTCAATCATTGTTACTTAGTCTGCTGAACAACCGGAGGCTGTTCCGTCTGCTCCATGTTCTGATAGATGGAAATGACTCCCGTTTCCGGGTCATATTCTGCAACTGCACCGGAGCAAGACTGTAACCCAAAAGCGGCGGCGATAGAGAGGCCTGCCACGATAACAAGCTTCACGATTTCGACAATCTTGTTGTTGGCTCCAAACTTGGAAACCGTAGTACCGATAACCTCGGCCACGACCTGTTCCTTGTGAGCCAGAATGTAGTCTGCCTGATTCACGAAATCCTGAGTAGATTCTACAGGTTGCTTATCAAAATCATCCTTGTAACCTGCCATCTGGTACAGTTTAACTGCTAGCTTTTTAAGTTCGTCTTGCATGCTTGAAGTGTAGATTATTTGGATTAGTGTGTCAAGTCCGTTCTTCCGCTAAGGTCAATGCCTTCTGCAAACCAGCCATAACCCATGTCCTCCAAATTTACCAGCATCTTTGTGGCGAGGTTTCGGATTTGGTACTGAGCATGCTTGTCCAAACGGAGTTTCAGGAAGTGTCGGAAGGAGCGCAGGTTGAAGGTGACAACGATTTGAGTCTTCGTATCATTGGGCAATACACCCCTAGCCACTTCCGGTTTGAAGTTCATGGGGCCTTCCTTTGCGATAGCGGCATCGTAGGCGAGGGCGCACGTGAGCATTGCATTGCTCCAAGCCTCGTGTTGTTCTTTTGTAAGTCCACCCTCTACTTCCGGTACAATGACTTGGAGCTTGTCGTCGTATCTGCAATATCTCTGGCTCTCTTGGCTGTAAGCTACTCCGATACGATGACGTACAAGCTGGTGAGTTACAGCACGATTCGTAACAAGAGAGAAAGTGAAGCTGATATGTTCCAGTACGCTTTCGTGTCCCTTAGAAATAATTCGGAGTAGGAAATCCTTGTCAGAAGTTTTCCCTTCGCTCTGGTAGCAAACTCTTCCTGCCCTAGCGGCCCGTCTAACCTGCATGGCAAGTTCCTCTGGTGATGTCCACAGTTCGGCGTATTGTCTGATTTCTTTAACCATAGGGCTTCCGTATAGCACGGGAGAAGGTAGGTGTCAAGAACAAAAAGCCCCAGCAGATTTCTCTGCCGGGGCAAAGCGGATAGGTTACTTACAACCTTTTCCTTTACCTTTTCCTTTACCTTTCTTCATAGCCTTTACTTTTTGAAGTAGTCAAAGAACGCGAAAGCTTCGTCACCTACGATAAGCAGGTCAGGGTTATCTTCATCCGTGAAAGTACGGATAGCTTTCGTTTCATCGTGAATGGCTTCAAGCTGTAGCCTCACCGCATTCTTGCCATCCTTCTTAGCGGGGAAAGCGTGAATTTGGGAAGCCACCCAAGGTTGCTTGTCGCCCTGAATGGCCTGAGCAATCCCGGTATATATGGACTTCTGCGGTTCCGGGAGTTCATCCAGTTTCATCGTGGAGGGGTAAGTCCATTCATCAGCCTTGGGGCCGATAAAAGAGATGGTCCCTTCGAAGGGCTTGAATTCTTCCTCTACAGTATTGTTGTAAACGATGTGAATAAACATGGCGTGTTAATTAAGCGGTGGTAAGTTGTTTGTCTCCAATGTAGAATATCCCAGTGTCCTGAGTGTGGTAGATGGTGCCGGGGTTCTTCACAGCAAGTCCATCATAGTCTGCTTGAGTAGTCTGAACGAACAGGACATACCTGGCATCACATTCCCCTTGAGTAAGGAGTTTGTCCTTAGCCGCAAGAGGTGCACCTGCACTAGCTTCGGGCGGGGTATAAATGTCCACGTGGGCACCTTGGTCACCAAACACCGAAAGCTGGTCGGTAGCAACAGGAGTGAAATTGATTTCAGCAGAACCGTCTGTAGCACCCAACCCAATGTGGCCCTTTATTTTCGCATGACCACTGAGCGTAGCCAACCCAGCAACGGTAATGGTGTTGTTGAAGGTGAAGGCATTCGTTGCGGAGGTGGGACCTTGGAAAGTTACCTCCTTCCGAAACCTAAGCTGTCCCATCGGTTCCATAGTGAATACAAGGTTATCAGATACACTTCCTATATTGTATTTGTTGTAGAGCTGTAGATAACCATTGTTGCTGGTAAACTGTAGATAACACCCATATCTTTCAACTGTCGTGTGGGTAATATTGAAAATCCTAGTGATTTGGTCGGGAGAAACTTTCTTGGTGAAAACAAGGTTTGTTTCAAGAGCTTCACCCGGATGTCCAGTAATCATAAGACCACCTGCCTCTGTACCTTGGACCTGTGTCTTCGGCCCAAAATAAGAGATAGCAGTTTCTGGAACCATAATTCCCCTATCAAAGGTTGCACCACCTGCCACAGTAATTGTGCTACCTATGGTAACGGCACTCTCGAAGGTCGCCCCTTTAAGGTAGGCATAATTGGAAAGAGCAACTACCTCATTAGTTTCAATGCTTAACCCACCACCCTTTACAGGTCCAATGTGAAGGTTCCCATCAGCGGTCTGTGCGATACGGGCAGAAGCACTATTGGGACCGTTAAACGTGATGCTGTTCCTAGGTTCCGAGATAGTGGTGTTGTCGAAGGTAAGAGTGTCCTGAGCAGTGATAGGTTCCTGTAGATTAACGGGAACAGCTACATCCAACTTGGTTGCATTACCACCTTCGATTACTGCCTTACCTGCACCCGTGCCATGGATTTTAAGGGCATTGTCCCCTTGTCCAAGCAAGATGGGTGCTTCATCCTTCATAGTCAACCCCGATACGTTGCTGAAACTCCATGTTCCAGTAACATCCGCATCTTGCGTGGGGTCGAAGCTACCGCCAGATGCCGAACCAAAATTTACCTTCTGAACAGTCAGAACGTACTTAACACCCTCGGGGGCAGAAAGATGAACAACCGTCTTGTCGCTATCCGGTACAAACGGGAACTGAGCGGAACCCTGCTGGGCTTCGCGCATCACGCTAATCACCTTCGTTCCATTTACGCCCATGATGTTGATGACAGGCTGAGTAGTACGGGGAGTATCTACTTCCTGTCCTTCTGCAACAGCACTGAGGGTATAAACGTTACCCGGGGAAACCAGACCAGAGATGTCGTGATAGCCGGAGCCGACGTAGCTTCCCTGAACGTAGGTAGCAATAGCCGGAGGAGCAGGATAGTCAAACCCGAGTTCTCGAATAGCAATGGTAGCGTACTGGACAGCCGGAGCCTTACCCGTTACACGGAAGTACAATTCCATGTCCTTCCCCTGTTTAAGTTCGAGCATGGTAGAGATTACGTTGCCCTTCACAACATAGTCTGGGTCCGTGATGTTGCTCCACTTTTCATCCGTAGGTTCGTTGTTAACTACCTCAAGAATAACATCCTGATAAGTAGAAGAAACTACCACGGCAGAATGGGAAAGCGTCGGGAGTTTGTAAGTAACTCCCGCAGTGATGGCGTTCCCGAGTTGGTAATCTAAAATTTCAAAAGCCATAGTAAAAGAAAAGAGTTGGTTTAGGCTAGGGGAGCATTTCGTTCCCCTAGCCTGTTAGAGGTTAGCTGATAGGACCGAGGTAGGAGATAACCGCCTTACCGGACCAACCGTTAGAACCTGTGGCCGTCTTATACGTAGCAAGAATAAGAGGCTGGCTGAGAGCACCCGGAGCAGAGTAGATGATACTTCCGCGCATGTCACGCACACCCTTCACAACGCCAGCTTCGAGGGGAGCGGCGAACAGGGGACCTGTGTCATCCTTTACCCCGGCAACGTTGTTCAGAATAGGACTGCCGCCAGAAGCAGTGAGAGTGGAGTCGAAGGCAGTTGCACCTGTGTCATGGATTTCCAAGTCCACACGATACAGCCCCTTCGGGCTACCCATGGGCAGGGAGATGCTGGTCTTGCCATCACCCAGTTTGGACACTGCGGTCGGTACGCCCGTAACGGGCAGGATGGACGTAGCTTCCGTGATGGTGATTTCCGCATCCTCTGCACTATCCAGCCAGAGGTTGAGCTGTTCGGTCTGAGCAGTTACCTGCACCGTACCATCAACAGCGACAAGGGGAGGAAGGGTAGTACCACCTTCCCATGCCATCTGGACCACGTGGGGCACATTGCCCGATACGGCCACTTCGTACACTTTACCAACCGTAAGGTCAGTTTTCTTGTACAGAGTGTTAGGCTTGGCGGGAGAAACAAGGTCAACTGCGGCAGGAGCGGCAGTAGCCTTCTTTGCAGTGAGGGTGAGGTTAGCACCCGTAGGGGCTTTTACTACAAGGCGAGCCGTGGTAGCAATAGCGGTGAACTTGAACGGAGCATTGTACAGGGCACCGGAGGCGAGGACCTTTGGCTTGTCATCCTTGTCTTCCGTGATTTCCAAGTCAACGAACTTGTCGGAAGTGAGGGTGACTTCATAGGTCGTGCTGGCCTCGAGACTCTTGAGCTTGTACACGGTATTCCCGTTAAGCTTTACTCCTTCTACAGGGATTGTAATTTCGGTCATGGTGAATTAAATGGGTTAAGCTTTCGCCGGAAGTTAGGCGGGAGCATGGGTGAAGGAAATGATTGCAGGTACATCCCCGTCAACCTTAACATTTATATCCCCCGTAGCAAGATTGGTCAATTCCTTTTTCTCGTTCATACCGGAAATGGTTTCACGAAGGATGACATTCTTGCCTGCGTCGAGGAACAGAATCTCAAGGGTTACAGGTTTGTCAGCAGAGACAGAAGCGATGAACTTCTCATTAACAGGAAGAGCCTGGGCCACCTTGTATAGCTTGTTAGGTTCAAGCTTATCGGGCAGGATAGCTCCTTCTGCTTCTACAACGGGAGCGGCCTTGACCTGCAACTTCGCTACAGCGGAGCTAAAGGTAGTAACCGTAATGGTTGCGGAGGTAGCAGTAGGTGCAAAGTAAATAGGCAAGCCGTCAAGCTCGCCTTCTGCAACAACATCTCCGTCTGCTTCCAGCTTAACTAGGCTCTTCTTATCTACCTTAACCACAGCTTCATAGCGGGTTTTGGAGGTGAGGCCAGAGATGGTAACAGGCGTATTTACTGCAATTTGAAGGGGTTTTTCCAACTGGGTAAGCGGTGCTTCATTCACATCAGAGGGGTAGGGAGGTACGACTTCTTTCATTACACTTGAGAGGCAAACTTGTTCATAGCGGCAGAGAGGTCAATAGGAGCAGAGGTTTCGGTTTCCGTTTCTTCGGTTTCCGTTTCCTTACCTTCATCTTCATCGTCGTCCTCTCCTTCGTCCTTCACTTCTTCATCTTCAACAGTGGTAACAATGATGGTCTTGCCATCATCAGAAACAACACCCGTTGCAATGAGGTCCAACGTATCACCCGGCTTTGCGTCCGGGAAGTTATCTTGAATAAAGGGAATCTTCATGAATAAAGAAAAAAGGGGCGGCAGGTTTTTGTTCCTGCCGCCCGGTTAGATTACAGACCGTTGGCGGTCAGAGCAACGTTCGGAGTAGAAGCAAGGGAACCAATCGGGTTACCATTTGCGTCAACCAGCTCAGCGTTAGCCAGAGCACGCACGTGACGGATAACAACACCATGACGGGGCTTGATGGGCATCACACCGTTGGAGAGGGAGGCGATGAACAGACCCTGCGTACCGAAGTAGTTGGAGTCCATGTCTCGGTTGTTCACCCATTCCAGTTCACCGGACCACGTTTGCGGGTTGAAGTTCACACGGTCTTCCCCGGTAAACGGATTTACGACCATGGACTTGAACACGTCCTTCACGAACACAATCGTGTCTTCGAAGGGAGCATCGCGGTAAGCCGGGTTCTGGATAGCACGGGTGCCATTGGTGGTCGGTTCCAGAATGTAGGGTTCCACGCGAATCCACTTCTTACCTGTGGGCTTGGTGTCGTCGAAGGTGTAGCGGGGAGCAAGGGAGTCCTGCAAGTACATGAAGTTCTTGTAAGCCTTCTTAGCACCGAGCTGGTTCATGAGGAAGGACTTATCGCCGTAGGTGGCTTCGGCCCAACGCCAGTCGTTGTGAGCCATGTCGGAACCACGGGTGATGAAGTCGATGGTATTACGGGAGGCCATCACCGTGAACACGGGGGCACCGTTGCTGTAACCATCAGCAGATTCAAACGCGCCTTCGAATTGAAGAACGTCGTTGTAAATCATGTCCATCACAGCGGCATTCAGAGCGGCTTCCGGCTTTACTTCGGGCATGGAAGTAATATCAGAAGTCAGGGCGTTCAGACCGACGATACCGTTAGCGGTAAGAACCAGCTTGTAGGTAGCGCAGGAAGTGTAGTTGTCACGATAACGAACAGACCAGTTATACGCAACCATGGAAGCCAGACCTTCCGCGATGGCAACGGCCTGCTGGCGAGCCTGCCAAGACTGACGAAGGCGGGTAGCGTCAATCTTCTGGGAAGCCAGAATGGTCACGTCACGGGAGAAGGAGTATTCCGTGCTACCAACTTCGTTTACTTGAAGAGGGTTGTCATAACTGGTGGAGTTCAGAGTTACCGGGTTCCACTTAGCCGGAAGGAAGGAAGCACCGAACACGTTCACACGACCCGTATCTCCCAACCCCTCAGACCATTCAGTCTGCTGGACCATAGAGCTGTTCCACGGAGACGTACGAATCTGCGTGCGGAACATTTCCTTCTTGAGCAGGTTGCTCATGTTCACCATGATGGTATTCCCAGCATTAATCTCGCTGGGATTAGCGGCAGTAATAGTAGCCATAATAGCAGTAGTAGATAATAGATTGTTAGTAGGTTGTCCAGACCTAAAGCATTGCTTGTTTGGCCGTAGGGAAACCAGAATTATCTCCTACTATTCGAAAAATTGAAATTGGATTCTGGCGAGAAATCCTGTTACGCCGTGGTTGATGAAATATGTTTAGCTTGTTTGAGTAATATTTGTCAAGGACTTTTTACATATTTCTCATATTCTTCCCGAGAAATGTGTTTCCAGATGTACCCTGACACTTCTTTCCTTAACCCTCTACAGGCTTCCCCAACCCTTCTATTACTAATACCAGTGGTCCGTTCAACTTCCTTTATGCTGGGATATACTGCAACAAACTTACCACTAAGAGTATATTGAGCAACGGGGTAGCTTTTATTAGGGTGATTGGTATTAGCTTGAACACATCTCTGAATTCCTGTTCCATAAAGACAATTCTCTAAATGGTCTACCCATTCGAGGTTTTCGAAGTAGTTATTGTCTCTACTTTCATCTTTATGATTTACAAGCAATTCGTCGAAAGACTTATCTGAATGTCTTTCCGGTTTCTCACAGAATGCCTTAGCTACTAGCCTATGTATAAAATCTTTATTACCCCTCCCTAATTCTATGCGAGGATAGCCCCAACATTTATGGGGCTTCATAATTCTCTCCTTATTCCGTCTAAGGCTCTTAACCCTTCCATGGCTAGAAACTTGGTAGCCCGGGAAGCCTTCAATGTCTTTCCAGATTTCTTCTTGCATAATAAAAAAGCGTACGAACGCTATAACACGCTCGTACGCTGTAGTCAAGTTTAAAGATTAGAAGCCTGCCATCTTCATGGCTTCTGCGAACAGGTCGCTTGTTTCTCGCGGCCTGCCGTCATCCTTTTGTTTGGTAGGAGCAGGAGCCTGAGATTGGGGGGCTTTGCCCGCTCCCTTCGTAGCAGAAGGAGCAGAAGAACGGAGCTTAGCTACCTTCTCTTCCAGCTCCTTAATCTGCTGGCGTGCATCTTCTAGCGCATCAACAACCTTGGGGAGCAGGGCCGCCTTCATAAAGGAAGCATTGTCAATCTTATGTGCGAAGTGTCTTCCTTGTTTGAGAACTTCTTCAAGCCCCTTATCGTCCAAATCGAGACCAAGGCTATCAGCTTCCGCTTTGAAGTTTTCGCTCGTGTAGTTCGTCAAGTCCACTTCGTACTTGCCACCACCCAGTTTCTTGAGGAATTCTTCACGGAACTTGTCAGCATTCTCCTTGAATTCCGTAGCCTTGGCGATTGCTTTGTCCCGTGCCATGGATAGACGAACAAACTTGTACATTTCGTTAGCGTCCAGTCCTGCTTCCTTGGCGAGGTCCTCATATTTGCCCTCACGGTCAAAGTCGTCCAGCTCTGCGTTCAGGGCTACTTCGTTTAACTGCTCCTGCGTAACGGTGGGAGCAAGGGAAGAAATAGCGGAGTTAGCCTTATTGAATGGCTGAGCTACAGCAGACTTATATTCTTCGCTCGTCTGGTAGGCATAAGCTGAGACAATATCCTTGTACTGGCTAAGTTCCGCTTCGAGCGTTTCGGACGCTTCGGGAGCTTTAGATTTGAGAGCTTCGACTTCCTGTTGAAGCTTTGCGATTTCCTTGCTCTTCTCCCGGAGTTCAACTCGCATCTCAGCAAAACGCTTCCCTGCTTTTGCACTCTGCCTAACATCGCTAGGAACTTCGTCATCGTCTCCGTCTTCGGGTTTCTTTTCCTGTTCTTCCGTGTTCTCAGGGTTCTCGGGATTCTCAGGAGTAGGCTCAGGATTTTCTGGGTTCTCCGGGGTAGGTTCGGGATTCGGAGCCGAAGTAGGTTCGGGAGTCGGAATAGATTGAGTGCTAGGAGTAGGGTCGTTCACTTCGGAAATTGCTTGGTCTAGAAGGTTCCCAAAAAGTCCGTCACTTCCTACATTAAATACGGGGGCATCAGGTACAATGGATTCAGTGCTCATGAGTCTGTTTTATTTGTTTGGTGTGTTGAATCGGTTCAGTTGTTCAATGTAGTCTTGTAAACTTCTCTGGCTCGGTCTTGCTTCTTCGTGCTTGGCGTTGTTCACAATACTGTATTCTGCCATATCAAGCAAGGATTTTATTACAAAGTTTGCACCTGCGTAATAAGCACCTTGGATGGCCGCCGCCTCCATGCCCGAAGGCACAGAGGTTGGGCCAGCCATATCTTGAATGATTTCCAAGACCTCCTTGAAGAGAGGTCCTGAAACAATCTTGTGCAGTTCATCCGTTTTAATTTCGTCGGCCTTGAACTGTCTCTTTCTTTCTAATCCAGTCATCATAATCCTCGGAGCATTTTATCTGCGGCTTCGGCTTGTTTTCTTGTTATTTCAGCTTGAGACTCCCTATCGAGTCTCGCTTGTTCTGCTATGAAGGCTTGGTTCTTACGGTCTTCTTCTGCCTGAGCTTTCATCATCTTTATCTGCTCGTCAGTGTCCATCCCTTCCTGACCTTCGGCAGGGGCTTGTTCCTGCTGTTGCATAGCTTCCAGTGCTCGCATACCGTTGGTAGTGATTTCATTACAACGTTTAATCAGTTTCTCGTACTGACTAAATTCAGGAATAATTTCCTTTTTCACGGCAAGGTACTGCATGTGTTCAGCAAGGTGGTCCACAATGATTTGAAGAACCGGAGCAAGCTGAGCCATCTCTTCTTTGCTAAGTTCCTGTTCAGGAATCATAGACATGATTTGATTAGAGTGAACATCGGCGTGAACACGGTGGTCCTCATTGGGGATTACCGGGACAGTCATACCATTGGTCATCTGGTTGTTCTGCATAGCCGCAATAGCTTCCACGTTGGGTTGTCCAAAGTCGGTCTGCGGAGCAGGGTAGATAAGGTCCCCAAGGAAGGGTCCCATGTTTTCGAGAGTTACCAGACGCATGAGGTTGTCCTGCCCAGTCTTGGGAAGGAACTGCATGTACTGGAACATTTCACGAAGCATGAGCTTTCGCTGAACCGGAGAACCTTCACCAATAGCGGGGGTAGCCACGACAGAGTACAGGTCCACCTGAGCAAGGGCCTCTTTCGGAACGCCTTCATACTCAAGTTCTTCAATCATGTTCTGGACTTCTTCAAATCCTCGAACAGATTTGTCCATGTCAGCAGATGCTACTCGTCGAACAATCTCACGGAACAGTTTTGTTAAACATTCCATCAGCCTCGTCTGAACACGGTGAGAAAGTCTTGTAGCATTGCCAAGACGAACTTCCGTTTCAAACTGGGTCTTACCCATGCTACCGTCTGCCTGAGTATCTAACTCACCAAGGTAATCACGGATTGAAGCCTGCATGAGATTGAGAACTCCACCCATCCCCTGTTCAATGTTGACATTGGCAGATTGAGTTACTTGGAAATTCCCGTCGATGATGGTGTAGTTACCAATGGGGTTAACAGCCGCATCAAGTCTGGCTCCTTCGTTGGTAGCCTGTAGCGTGATGGAGAGGTTCTGCATAGCGGCATCCGCACCTGCGCAAGTAAGCTTGTTAGCTATCTTTGTTTGGGGGAGAATGTCGTTGCCAAAACCGCGAAGACTGTGAATGAACCCATTGGTGCTAGTTCCATAAGGGAACATGACAAAAGCCTGCTCCATACTTTCATAGGCACCCTTCTTGCTGTACATGAACTTGAGAACAATGTCATCACGTACCTCGGAAGAGCTGTCCACGGAAGCATTGGGAGTCTGCTGGTTCATTTCATAGAACACCGAGTGTGTCACAGTGCCATCGAACTCTTTCACCCACATGTGAACGATGGGAACGGAAGTACCTGTCATATCAGCCATGGTGAGGTCATTATTCTTCATCATGGTTTCGACAGTGGTCGCCACCTTCATGTAGTTAGGAAGAGAGTAAGAAGCAGTCTTAACAACCTGTTCTACGACCTCGGGGTCCCATCCAGCTTCTTTAGCGGTCTCCTTGTCTCGGATGAAGTCAAGGAGTTCATGCACCCTGAGGGTTCTGGAAGCAAAAACGATTTCCAGAGTCTTGGGGTCCGGCTTAGTTAAACGCTCAAAAGCGAAGTCGTCCAGACCACCTGCGTTCCAGTACCATGAATCCTTGTCGTCAAAGTATGCGGCGGCAAACCCATGATACGCAAAGTTATGAAGCAGGTAATTCAGAATAGACTGGTAGCCTTCCATTCCTCGAATCAACTTCGTCAAATGGAAGGAGAGTCTTTCGGAATAATAGGCTTTTGCCATCTTGGAACCATACTTGGTTTTACAAGAGAGCAGATAGGGAGTAGACTCTACAGCATCATTCAGTGCCGCCATCACCTTGCTGTGGAAGAGACGCATGAATCGGAAGTTGTCGTTTGTCCGGTTCACCTGTCCTAATGCGGCAAGGGTGGCTTTATCGAATGGAGCAACGCCGTCCAATTCTTCTTGGGCGACGTTGCGAGTGTTGCGAGACTCCAAATCTGCCCTCAGCGCATTGGCGTAAAGGCCACGCGCAACCATAGCATTGGGAACTCGCTCAGTGAGCAGGTTCCCCTCTTGGTCCACCACGGAGACCATAGCGGTCCCAAATCCGGGATTATCGGGAGATGTTGAGTTTTGCATAAGGGGGTTGGTTTACTTGTCAGAGGGAGTTCCCAGTTCCTCTTCCTCCTTCTTGTCTTCGGTTTCAGCTTCGGTCTTGCTCTTTCCTTTACCCTTGGCATTCTTCTTGCCAGTGAGGAAATCGTGGAGACTCTGAGCTTTATCGGGGGAAATGGTACTGGTCAGAGGCTTGTCCTGAATATCTTCGTCAGCACCAGCAACAATGGGTTCACGTTCCTTCCCGAAATTAGCAACCGGGGCTGACTTGGGGGAAGCGGCTACAGTTACTTGGCTGGCCTTGATAGGAGCAGGGACTGCGGGGTTCTCGTCTACAATAAACAGCGTGTTCCATTCTTCCAGCTTTTCACTCTTGTCGTTAATCAGAGCCTCCGCAAGGAAGGGACGGAAGTGAGAGTGACAGGTCAAGGAGCAAACATAGGGAGCCGTATGTGGGTACGTCTTCATGAAGTTGCTACCAATGACAAAGCTGTGGTCAGGGAAAACCTTTTCTACCTGAGCAGGGGCCATGGTTCCCGGGGCAGGGGCTTTGGCGAGGAGTTTGTTTTCAGGTCCATAGAACTGAACAGATGCGCGTTTGTAGAAAAGAGCTTCGATAATATCCAGAGCGTCTTTCTGGAAACGGTCAGCACCCTTCTCGTCATACCACACTACCGGAGAAATTTCATTGCTGGGGTAGTTCAGGTCCAGATAAGAAAGCGCAGTGGAGAAAGCCGTGTTGATAAACCCATAGGGTTCCGTGCAGGGAGTCTTGAGCGTGTAGAAGAGGGAATGCCCGAAGAGGGGTTCCAGCTTACGGAATTCATTTGCCAAGTAATCGCTGGCGTAAGGAGTAATAACGACAAGGTTGTGTCGTTTCAGTTGGTCTTCGTCATGGCTTTCAACGATAGAATTTACAATACGTTCTGCATTTGCAACAACGCGAGGCTCACAAGGAATTATCAGTGTAGTGCTCATTAAATAATGTTGTTTCTTTGGTTGACTGGAACAGTCAGTGGATGGACCCTACTATAAGGAACCATTTGGTTTTCTGTCAAGCTTAATTCTCTTTCTCCCAGTAGTTTAACTGCGGCGTACCAAGAGAAATAGAATTGAGCTTCGACAAAAGGGTGGTAAAGGAGTGGCATGAGTTGGTCTCTCGTAAGCCTACTCGGAGGGGGTAAGGGTTCTGTCAGGTTGTTTCCGAAGATAGTGTATCGATAGGCTCGAACGGATTTGTCAGAAACAGATATGGTTAAAGGTACACAAGGGTGATAACAGTTACTGTTAATCCTACGGTTTTCCCCAAGCTGTGGCCGGAGAGATTGCCTATCAGTAGCCATCATCATGTAGGCCTTCCGGTACTTGAAAGCTTTATCCCAAACTTCTTTGTTCCCTATGAACCTGAGGCACTGTTCCTTCCTGTCGTTGTTACCCACCCTCCTCACCATACTGGAACGGGTTATTTTGGGATTCATTTTTCTAGGAAGTTCATGAAGTTAATGAAGGTATACATATCGAACTCAGGCATGGAATTTCCCCACCCCTCAAGCTGGTTAATGTCCTTCAATGGAATGGCTTCCCACAAATTGTAGGCTTTGTTGAGTTCTGTCATCCTATCCAAGAAATCTTTGTACCCGGGAGACATGGCAACAACCATGAAGAAATCCAGCAGTTCCTGAGGCATTGCTTCAAGGTTCCCGTGAGTAAGGTGGACTTCCCCTTCTTTAACAGCACGGCGAACGTATGCCGACCTTCGTTCGTTGATGTTCCGTGCCTTCTCAATAAAGTCCAGCATGTACTCCTCAATCACGTCCAAGTCCTGCAACCATGATTGAATGTTGTTCATCCAAGACCGGACAACCTCAATTCTCATTCGAATCAGGTAAGCAGTCCGAACTGCTTTAGGGAAGCACCCACAACTAGAGTTGTTGATGAATTCGTCCACGTTCATTTTAAGAACCCTCCCACAACCACACCTCACAGCATAGGGTGCATTAGGGTCCTTGGTGAATCCGATGATTTCCAGTGCTCCGTTAATGCTCCCCTTAGCGTGGGGAGCTACGTTGATTAGGTGTTCCTTCGTTTCAAAAATCTCAAAGTCTTCCGTTTTGACTTTTGGATTCAGGGTGGCAGGAGTCCAGTTATAGAGAACTTCCTGAAAATTTCGGGGCCGAAGTTTTGGCCCCTTGGAATCTACAGGGTTTTTGACACTTATCTTTCTGTTACTCTTAGCCTTCCGAGCTTTACTTCTTTCTAATTTCCGCTGTTCTCTCTTTGTAGGCATGCGAGGAAAATAACACGTAAGGATTTTTTGTCAAGGAGAAATTTAGAGTGGCCGCACATTGACAGACACTTTTCGTTGTACACTATTCTCCTCAACTCTTTTCTTTCTCTTACCTGCCCTGTCTAGAAGCACAAGACCTTCTTCTTCGTCTTCGTCTTCATCCTCTTCCAAAATGAGTTGCCTTGTAGTGTCTGTCTGTTCGATTTGGATGTTGTCTACCACTTCCCGAATCACATCCTTGTCAGCTTTTTCAAGTCCATCATGCAGTTTCTGCCTAATATCCAGAAGCTTACCAAGAACGTTAACCATCTTCTCAGCTTCCTTCCCATCATATACAGAGGCATTCTGTACATAGGAGAGCAGGGAACCAACACCTCCTTCAACGGCTTTATTGATTTTGCCGGAGACAGAGTTTAGCATGCTCTCGTTTTCTTGACTGAGGGTTTCTCTCCTTGCACGAACACGGCTGGTTGTGTTCGCAAGGTAGGTCATATTGAGTTCATCCCTCATTCGGAGTTCCTCCGGGGTAAGCTCAACGTCTGCCAAGTAAACGTCTACGTCCTCCCGGCTTAGTCCGGTCAGACGTTGAATGACACTCACAGGGGCACCGTTTTTATAGAAGGCTACGACCTTCTCCTTTAAGAGCAGGTTCCTTTTGGCTTCCTTTTCCTGTAACAGTTGGTTTTTACTAGCATCTTTCATTCCTCTCATAATGGCAAGTTTCTGAGTCTTTTGGCTTCATCTCTCCAATCATAGGTTACTTCACCTACGGGGGAGTCCTTTAAATATTCCTTTAAGTATCTTCCGTCAATAAGTTTCACACCATATTCGTTTACCCGGAACCCCTCAGCCTTTTTAACAGCAGGGGTATTATTCTCTACCCGGGTAATGCGTCCGAACTTCCCGGGAAAAATTCTCCGAGCAAGGTAGCAGAGCATAGCGGTAACGTCAGCCCTGTCCGGGCTTTTACGAATCCGCTTCCTCATTTCCTTCTTCTCTTCCAGCTTGATACGGGAACCAGACATAGTATACTGGCGAGATTTGATTTCGGACATTGTAACTCCGTCCAAACCATAAAGCTGTTTAGCCTTAATAGCTTGTTGCATCGTACCCCAAATCTCGGAGACCTTGTTGTGATAGATGTCGCAGGCCCGGGTGCTTTCATGAGCAGAGACTGGATTGATGCTCGCCTTCCCAGCGTAGGAGAGAGGAACGATGTCCCCCTTAATGTAGCTTGAAAGAATATCCCTAAAGCTCAATCCCCCGGTAGTATCGAAGATAAAGTTTTCAGGGAGCACCCCTTCCTCTTCCAATATCTCTTTAACCCTTTGGGCGATAACAAAGCTACGGTCTTTCCGGTTAGTACTATTGGCGTTTGCGCCGGGAGGCTTGATGTTGAAAATCTTGTCCTCACAAATAGCGAGGTTCCCGTTCACGTCCAAACCTACACGTGCCGTCTTCAAAATAGTCAGGTCCCCGCCGTTCGTGTAGGCAGGGTCCATAGCCGCTATTTTGATAGGGGTTTCAATTCCCCACAGCGGCTTGGTGTCACACTTCCCAGCAAGGAGTTCGTTTTCGGAGATTAAGCACCCTTCTTCCGTGTCGTCCGAGAAGGTCGCTTTGTAGAACCTAAGTACCTGAGGGGAGTTATCACCATAGGTATCAATCGCGTCCTGAATAATATCCTGACTAGTGAACCACGACCAGTCCGGCCTGTTGCAGACAATGCGAGGGTTCTTCGTGTTGTCGAACCTTACATAGATGCCATCAACCGTTTCCCAAGTGTCGCACTTTGTAATGTCGATACTATTCCAACCGAGCCTAGGCTTGGACAGAATACCGAAGGCATCCATCTTGCTCTTGGGGTTGGATGCGGCCATGAGGGTGGGAGGAGTATCAGCGGCGTTGGTACGAAGGTTGCTTCGCCAAACGTCCACCAGTTCGATGGGAAGTTCGGACAATTCGTCATAAAATACGTGCATGTTCTTGGCCTTGATACCAATGAACCGGGAACTCGGGTCCCCGATATTAGCACAGGGAATAATCTTGATACCGCGAGAGTCGTCTAGCAACCCTTCTTCGTTGATACCTTTGATTTGTCCCTTGCCATCAACAAGCTTCCCGGGGAACTTAACTCTCCAGAACCTTTTAATGTCCTTGAAGATACGTTGTTTTGCACCATCAATAGTCGTGGACGTAATAAGACAAAGCGTACCCACGGGGTCAGCAAGATAATAGAGCAGGGCCAATACGGCCATCATCATCGATTTGCCACATGAGGACCCTCCACCCATTACGCACACGTCGTTCTCGCATGCCGCCTTCAAGCCCATTTCGAGCCACGGGTTCCACACAATGGGCGTAGGGGAATCCTGATAGTTCCAGAGCAGGTCAATCGCCTTCTTCGCGTGACCATACTTCCCTAGTCCACCTTCTTCTGGCGACCTTGCGTACTTGAAGCAGTAGAGTTCGATGTCTACCGCGCTAGTACCGAGAGGCCACTCTAATCCATATTTTTTGAACGTTCTTGCCATGTTAGTCGAACAGTACCTTCACACAAGCCCAATCTCGCAGGCTTGCGGACGTGTCGTCCATTTCGACGCGATAGGCGTATAGTGCGATTAGTAGGGCATCCGCTATCTTCAATGTCACCTTTGCATTGGGGAACTCCTCAATGGCAATGCTTTTAAGGTTGTTCTTCCATGCGGTCTTATCAAGGTAGCTAATTCCGGCATTGTGAGCACCAATCTCGTGCATCCACTGCTGTGGAATAACGCTCTTCACGTCAAAGCCCTTGGCTCTAGCGATTCCTTCTATGTGACCTGAGTTTCTACCAAGAACGCCCATGGCCCTCGGGTTGGAGAAACGAAGTACTTCTCCATCATTACCCCTAGCCTGTTGAGCAAAGGTAAGATATTCGTACCAGTAGATAGCACACTTGGGCTTGTCTACAATGTTGAAGAACTTGATTACATTGTTCAAATCAGCAGGCATTGCGGAGTAGTAAACCGTATGGTTGCTAGGGGACAGGAGTACGATGCCACCGCTCTTCCCCGGGTCGCATGCCACAATTCTCTTCGTTAGTTTTTTCTTGGGAGCCATAAATAAAAAAGTGCGCACGGGATGTTAACCCGTGCGTAGTATATCCTGTAACAGCTTAGTTAGTCAAGTAATTAGGCGAGGGCTTCGGCAAACGGAAGCTTCATCACTTCTTCCAGTTGTCCTTCACTACCTCGGGAGATGGCAGTCTTCCACTTGGCGAACTTCGTGTTGGGGGAGGACTTGCGGGAGCAGACCAGAGGGGTCCACTTTACTCGATAGGGACGGAAGCCGTTTTCGAATCCCTTGAGAGCAAGGAAGGAGGTGAGGGGTGTGATGGCTTCCTTGAACTGGAGGCCACGCACGTACAGATAGCCCAGTGCCCACTTCTTGCCAGCGAGTTCGACGTTGAACATGAAATCCATATCTTCTTCGCTGGTGTCGTCAAAGGACTTATCGGGCTTCGCAATGAGCACCACCAGCTTGGCGGTTTCGTCAATATCCTTGAAGGTCAGGCCGTCTTCTGCATAAGCGGCCTGAGTGGTATAAACTCGGGGGCGTTCTTCCGTGCCGTAGGGGAGTCGTTCAACGTAGGTCTTCGTGAAGGATAGAACAATCGTTTCAACGGGATTGCTTTCATTGCCAACCACCATGCCTTGGAAGAGCACGTCGCCCATGCGACCGATACCGTCTCCTGCTTCGGAGCACTGCGGGTGAAAAAGCTTAATCTTGGGAATGGAAACGTCGCGGCTGGTTACTTCACCGCTGAAAGCAGAAAGGTGAGAATCGGCTTGAGGATTATCTACTGCCAGTTCGTGCTTCTCTTCGGCCATCAGTTCCTGCTTATCATCCACCAGTTCAACATTGGCATCTTCAATTTTCGGCATTGCTTTGTTTTGGTTTGTTTTGTTCTGTTTTGTTTTGTTTCTTTTCAGGTTCCCTCTCCCGTTTTACACATAACGAAGATAGGTAATTTCTGTTAGTCGGTGTTAGGAGAGGGATAACGGGCCTGTAGGCGTACCCCGTATCGAGGTGACAGGGACGTTATAACAGAGGGCAGATTCTAAGTCAAGCTTTAATTATTCGGCTCCCTACTTTAACCTCTCTTACTACGCCGCTGTCCTCAAGCTCAGAGATAAGTTGGTCTTTAATTTCAAGGCGTTGCTCCTTATCCATGTCTTCATCCACGCTGTCAATAATTTCATCGAGCACTCGCTTAACGGAGACACTAGATACTAGCTCTAGGACCTTTTCATCTCCAAGCCTTTTTCTTGCGAAATCCTTAAACGCTTCTTTGTCAACGTTTATCGTAGTCGTTCCTTTCCCCTTCTTCCATCCGGGGATTTCGACACCCATGTTGAGCATGTTCTTGGCTGTAGCTTTTACTGCGTCCTCCGCTTTAGAAGCTAGCTTGTAGAAGGAGAGTAGTCTACCTACGTTCTCGGGTTTGTCGATGGCCTCTTCCAAATCCACAAGGAGCTTATCATCTTCCTCCACACCGAGAATCTTCTTCCCGAACTTGTATGTAAGCTCAGCTATTCTCGGGCAGGTAGAAAGTTTAGAACAGTGTTGACATACTTCGTGACTGGTTCTGAAATACTTCGGGTTGCTGTTGTGTTCGATAACTCGGGAGATGGTCCCTAGATACGTGCAGGCCACCTCACCGGAAGAATGGAAGAAGCTCATATCAAACCCTATGTTCATGAACAGTTCGATGTCTTCTTCATAACGGGGAAGGACAGCAATCCTTGTAACCTGTTCAGCTTCGGGCTGGATGATAGCCATGATGACGGCCATGCAGTCCTTGTTCTCTTCCATCTCCATCAGCGCGTAGGTGTTGAGCTGGAAGTTCTCAGCAGGTGGGTCTACCTCTACGTTTCCTTGCTTGTAGTCCACAATAAAGGATAACTCTTCGCACCGCCCAAGAACGTCTGCACTCCCAGTCTGAATCCCGACTTGGGTTTCAATACCCTTGAAGGTATGTTCCGGGAAGATTTGAAAATCTTTCCCACCAGCCACTTCCTTCATCTTTGCATAGAATGCTTCGAATTCGCTCTTGCAAACTTCATACTTCCAATGCTCAGATTTGGTGAGGAGATTGCTGGGGTCCATTTTTTCGAGAGCCTCGTGGATGCGGGTCCCGATAGCAGAGGGGGAGAAAGCATCTTCCTCTTCTTCCGTCTCTCCACCTTCTACCTCTTCCCGTTCATATCCGGGGCAGGTGGAGAATAGAGCGATGGATGACGGGGAGAAGAAAGAATGGCCGTCTTTGTTTTTGTACTTTGTCAGGTCTTTTTTCATAAAACAGCTTTCTGCATGGTATAGTGTTTTTCTTTTACCGCTTTGAATACTTCCTCCTCATACGTCCCAGCGGCAACAAGAATGAATTGCTCGGTGTCGCTCTTGGCTCCAGCTCGGTCAATCCGGCCTAAGGCCTGCAAGGTATCTGTAATGGAGAAGGTCGTGTTCAGGATTGAGGCACGGGGACGGGAACCCCTTACATCATGAAGGGAGATGCCTGCTCCTCCGGCTTGAAACTGAACGATGGCAAGATAGGCTTCGTCTCTTTGGAACTTATCGATTTCCTCTTGCCGCTTATGTCCAGTTTTTGTTCCGTCGATTACCACGGAAGGAACATCGGGGAACTGAGCAAGGAGAGCATCGGTGGTTTCTCGGAAGTTGACAAACACTACAACGCTCTTCTTTTCACCCAGAAGTTCCTCGATTTTCTCAGCAAGGATAGGAGTTTTAAGAACTTCAATTTCCTGTCTTGCCCGTAGGATTTCACGGAGGTGGGTTGAGAGAACTGGCTCTTGTCCCTTCTCCATAGCTTCGTTGAACTTCTGGATGTCTCGCTCCAAATCTTCCTCCCTCTGCTGGTCCATTCGGAGAACATACTTCTCAAGCTTCTTCATCTCCTTTAAAGTTTTTGAATCGAAGTCAACAAGTATCTCGTGCAAGGTGGAGGTTGTGAAAAATTCCGCTAAGTCTTTTCTTGTAATCTGAACGGCGCACCCCTTCTCCCCGTACAGGAGGTTTCTCAGGTAGGCTAGCCCTGCTTCCCCTGCGGGCTTGTAGGGGTTGAATTCCCAGCCGTTAAAAAAGTTCTGGTAGCAACCCCGCTTACGGCACCAAGATTTGAATGAGTAACTATCTTGAATCTCTTTGGTAGCTATAGCGAGATATTCACAATGGAGAGGGTTTTCGAACGGCGTACCAGAGAGGGCAATAGTGGGGACCCCCTGCGAAGCCGCATCAACTGCCATGCGACCTTGAAGGGTTTTACTTCCAGCTTTCGCCTTATGAACTTCGTCGAAGATTAGAATACCGTTACGGGGGATTCTCCATCTTCCATATCTGGCTCTCTTATTCCGGGTGTACCATTTCGTTTTTCCGGTACGGGCTTTATCCCAAGAGAGGACATCGAAGTACTCTACCTCTTGTTCATCTAAAGCCCTTTCCCAAGCGGTAATCGTAGATGCTGGGGCAACCACTACTGGTGCTTTGCCGAGTATTTTGCAGGTTTCGATTGCCTGCAATGTCTTACCGGAACCAAGACCAGATGTGTTAAGAGCAAAGGAATTCTTCTTTATCAGCTCAACCATCTTGCTGATAGCTTCTTGTTGTTTAGGGAAAGGCCTTAACACGTCTCTCCTCCTTCCTCATAGCACCAGATGTAGCCACCAGCGGTTTTCCGTTTTCCTCGGCAGACTTGGCAGATACTAGATTGGGCTATTCCAGTTACTCGTCCAGCCTCCATAATACTAGGGTACTCTGCCATGAAAACCCCGCCTGTGGTGTATTGAACAACTACTTTGCCTTTTGTTTCTGCCACCCTCTTATTGCGAGTTCCATGATTACAGTTTTCCTTGCGCGTTACCCACTCAAGATTTTCTGCCACATTATTTTTCTTATCTTCATCAATATGGTTGACCTGTGGCTTATTCTCAGGGTTGGGTACGAAGGATTCCGCGACAAGACGATGGATTGTCTTTCCTATCATCTTTCCACCCATACACAGTATAACTTGAAGATAACCGCTAGAACTCTTCCTCAGCTTCAAAATCCTTGGGTATCTTCCTTTAAAGCTACAAACCCTACCAAGGTTGGAGACTTCATAGTCTGGAAAGCCGTCTATCTCCTTCCAAATTTCTTTTTCTTCTTTTCCGTTCATAATACTAAAAGCGTACGGGCACGTTACTGTACCCATACGCGAATGTCAAGTATAATTTAGTCCTTTCGATAGTTATAAAGGATGTCCGCAGGAGCTGAGAGGGGAATATTTTTCCCCCATTCCGGCACGTCAATCATAATCTCCTCAAGGGCTTTAGCTACCTCTTCGGCTTTCTCTTTTTTACAGCGAAGTACAGCTTCGTCATGCACGAGGAGGACAAGCTCGCAGTCCTTCATCATACCTGCTTTCACCATGGAATTTACCATAAGGTCACGAGCAGTGCCCTGAACTAGGTTGTTGATAAGCGTAGGAACCGAAAGAATTGTATCACCGGGCTTACCATCTTCATCAGGGAAGTCAGCTACAAATGCCATAAATGGGCGACGCTCTTTATCTTTTGGCACAATGAGCTTGCGATGGATTCCCCTGTACCAAATCTTACGACCGGAGGGAAGTGTAATGCCGAACTGCTTACTAGGAGAAGCACAGCCGTTGCGGAGGACAGTTTCCAGTTTCTTCCACAACGCAATCACCTTCGGGCACTTCTCCCGGTATTCAGCCACCAGCTCTTCACAACGCTCAAGAGGGATTGAGGGGTTCTGCTTATGGAGACCTTTAGCGGCAAGACCGAATCCACAACCGAGCAACTGGCATTTCAGGTGGTGGCGCAGGGGAGATTCTTTCTCCTTGCAGTACTGCTTCAAGCTCCAACCCTTCTCGATAGCCTCCTTAGGCATCTGACCGAGGAATTTCGCGAATGCTTCATACAGGTCCGGGCTGGTTTTCAGAAATTCGAAAATCTCCGTTTGACCTGCGAGAGACATGAGAACACGAACCTCAATGGCCGCATAGTCAGCCACCACAAGCCTGTACCCTTTACCTGCTTGAAGAATGTGACGGGTATTGATTCCTTCCACAGGTTCCCGGTTGAACTGCTGAGCATTGAGGCTTCCCTTGCCACCAGAGGTCCATCTCCCTGTACCAGCACCGCAGTACTTGAAGGTAAAAGGAATACGGTCTACACCTTCCTCGTCAGTATACATACAGTTCAATGCTGTAGTATAGATGGAGAGGAGACGATTGGCAGAACGTTGCTTAGCGAGGCAGGAAATCCATGGCACGTCCTTTCCCCAAGTGTCCAACCACTCATGCCAAAGAGGATTGGTCTTCGCCGTCGTAACTGGCGGTTCAATTCCGTGTTCCTTACAGTAAGCTATCAGTTCATTCCGGCTCTGCTTCTTGCTGAGCGGGATTTGGCTTTCATAGTAGTCAACTCTTTCCTTCAACCGCTTAAGTGCGCATTCCAGCCACTTGCGATTGGAGGGGATGCCACGGAGAGCCATGTCCGTTGTAAAGCTCCAACAAGCTCTTTCCCGACTGGGCCAAAGGTTTTTAACTTCGTGCCAGATAGCAAGGGCGTAAACGGAGTCGAGCAATACATATTGCTTCATCTCCTCCGGCAGTTCATCCAGCTTGCTAAAATCAACGCCTTCGGCCTTCGCTCGGACCTCCTTGCTTACAGAGATACCGAACATCCTATCCATTACTTGAGCAAGGTTGCCACGGATGTTTAGGAAGTGGCAGGCGGCCAGACAGCAAACCCAACTCTTCATGGGCCAGTCCCCGGGCGCACCAAGTCCGAATTCGTACACGCTTCGGTCAAACGTAGCATTGAAAGAAACAAGTTCCTTGCCTCGAGTTACGTTCCAGTCGAAGTTTTTGGGGTGTCCTACCCAAGCAGTGGTATCGGACACTACGGACATTACGTATGCGTCGAACTTCGGATGGCAGATGTAGTTCCGATAGGTCATCTTCCTCAAACTATAGTCATCTTCGTAAAAGGTTTCGAAGTCTATAGCGAGGACATCTCCTTCTAGGTCGTGGCAGTCTTCAACTAGTCTCGGTTCTAATTCGTTCTTTGGCTTAAGCATTTTTATCTGGCGGGGTTGTGTAGAAGGCAATCACTGCTACTATGAGCAGAAGGATTACGAATAGGAGAGTCATTACTCTTCCTCCTTGTCTAGGTGCGCGGTGCAGAGAAGGTAAGCGTCGACAATCTTTTCAACGTCCTTGCTCGCTGTAGGAATTTCCTTCATAGTAAAAATCCTACTCGCACTGATGTATTTATCGTCAGTTACTTTCAGTTTCAGGTCCAGAGCGAGGTTTCCTTCGCCAGTAGGGAGCAAGGACCAAACGGCCTTGTCTTCCGGGAGGCGATTGAGTTCCTCGGTCATTGTCTGAATCTGTAACTCCATTGGGCTGATTTCTGGTAATGCCATAAGGGGAGGTTAGATTGGTTTGGGGTTTTTGTCAAGAAAGAACTTGTACAGTAGGGGAGGAGCACTTGGGGCAAGCATAAGTTGCGACGGTTTCCAAGTAGTCGAACTCAGGGCAAAAGAGCTTGCTACCCACAGCGGGCTTAGGGATTAAATCCCCTTCAAATACTTTCCCGCACTCCTCACAGCAGATGTCTGCCTTACCTTCTAAATCCTTCTCTTTAAATTTTTCTCCACAATTCCGGCACTGGTAGATTTTACTTGACTTATTCACGTGTTTGTTCTATAAAGGTTTCACCGTTTGGAACGTGTTGTGTTCAGTTCGGTTATTTCTGATTCGTTCATTTATTGGCTAGTTATCACCCCGTAGAGCGATTGCAAACTCTACGGGGTGAAAACTTTTTAATTGGAGCTATCGGGCTTCCATTCGTTGTAGTTAGAGCAACGTTGGCATTCCTTACTTCTCTCACCTATCATATATTCGCAGGAGGAACATCCTACCATAACCCTCTTCACGTCCTTCATGTAGGCCCCACAAGCAGGGCAAAAGCCTGAGGCCAGTTTTCGGTTTAGGTTATTTCGGTCCTGCTCATACACCCGGAAACAGTCCGGGCAAACTTTGAGTTTATTTTGCATCAATATCTCTCCACTTTAGTACACCTTCACTGTACTTCCAATTAGTGTAGCCGTCTCCACAATGCCTGCATGGGTTAAAGTAGAAGGGTGTCTCCCGGTATTTGCAGGTGTCTCAGTTCTTTACAAGATATTCATATACAAGCAGGTCATTCCTGCAAGTCGGACAAACGGTGGATTTGTCATCAGAGTATACAACCCCACAGGTGGAACAAACTAAAACATTCATGCTTCGGGGAACCAGTGACTTCCATTTACGCAGTTCTTGCAGGGGTATTCAGAAGTACCCGTTTCGAACTCCTTGCAGTTAGGGCATTGAGGGATAACAAGATTTACGGTAACTAAAGTGTCTCCGCACACCGGACAAATCCCGTTTGTGATTTTGGAGTTGATAGAATTCATCCAATACAGGTTCCTACATCTTGTACAACAATAGTAATGATGATTTGACATGGCTAGTTTTTTAGTGTATAATGGATGGTTACTTATTTGCTTTGATGATAAATACCACGAAAGCAAGGGATGCGAAGTACATAATTACTAGGCTCCACCAAGGGTAAAGTAGGAAACCCTGGTAATTCCGAGAACAACATACAGGGCAACAGTGAGCAAGGGAGGTAGAAATACTACGTCCAACCAATTCCATTCGTTCTTTTTATTGTTCATGGCTGGAACCCACAGTAGCACGCTCTTCGTTTTTGTCAAGCAATTCTTTCATCTTTTTCCTTGCGCCCGCTTCGTCAGCGTAGGTAAACCCGAAGGTTCCCCAGTCGCTCGTACAGGGAAGGTATTCATCCCCCGCCTTGATATTGAACGGTTCGTAGTCCTTGTTGTGAGTGCGGACAATCATTACTTCATAGCCCTTATACAGGCCACGGGTTTTTACGTAGAGGGCGACATCCCCCTGCCTTTCGAGCAGGGAAATGTCAAAGCCGTCTTTCCTAAAGTTGGTAGGTATTTCTTTCTTCATCGCGGTGATAAGCAATCAAAATCGCCATTCTTGATGGCATGGTAAATGGAGCGGGGAACAACCGTAGTTACTTCCCGCATGCTGATATATTGTTCTCCAGTTTTGGCGTTCTCACGCTTAAACCGTACTTTACGCATTAAATCTTTCGTACTGCCCAACTTGAACTTCCTTACAAGGTCGTTCTTGAACTTCGCAAGGTCCGAGTTGGTGATGCGGGGAGCGTTGGTAATAGCCGCATCCTCTCTTAGCTGTTCCATTAACCTTCTCAGGGTAGTTACCGGGTTGAGGGAGTAGAACTTGGTCCCATCCGGTCGTTTGTCCATGTCGTCCAATAAGACGGCGTGGTCCAATAAGTCCGTGTCGTTCCCTTCGACCATGGCGTATTCCCGGTTGTTGTAGTCGATAATCTTGTTCAGCCTTTCCCAAGTGTACCGACCCACACCAATGTCATCTTCGGCCATCTTCTTCACTTGGGGCCAGATGTTGGTGTACTGCAACCAGTCCCTAATCTTTTCGTAGTTGAACTTCCCTACCGTGAAGAGAGGAATGAAACGCCTGTTGCCGGAGCTGTCAATCAGGAAGGCATCATGGTTCGTACTGCCGATGTAGGAGACCTTCGTGTAAAGGTCCACCATGCGCTTGTCATAGGGCAGGCGAACCTTGCTCTGGGTCTTGGTGATAATCTGCTTCAACGCACCAGTGTCGTCCTTCCGCAAAGTGTAGTTGTCAATTTCGTCCAAGTGAGCGATAAGAGACTCTGCGGCCTTCATGCTGTTATCCTTGTTGGTCCCGTCAATATCCCTAAAGCCACTGGGGTTCCACAGGTACTTCATGCCGAGCGGCTTTACCAGAGCAGAGATGAAGCTGTTCTTGCCGCAACCCTGCGTACCGAAGATAACCGGGCACATGTTGTCTATCTCCTCTTGGTTCGTAAAACGGGAGAGGTCCCCAGCATGAATGAACTTCCGGTAGGCGCAGACAAGCCACGTTTTCAGGACTTCACGAACGAAGTTCTTCGTGTCCAGCAAGTCATAGCTCAGCCCAATCTTCTTAGCAGTAGCGGGGTCGTGGGCTATGAGCGATGTGATATACTCGCGCGTTTCGTCCGTGTCGATGCTCCAACTGGGGTCCACGTTGTCGGCAATAATGTCTACCGCCTTCCCTACACGGTCCTCCACACCATCCCAGTCATCCTGCTCTAGAATGCGGTCAAATACGTTTACCAGACGGTAGTTGCTGAGGTCAATCAGCTTCTTGCGCAGGGCGGTTTCAACCCGGGAATCCGGCACCCCGTACCTCCTATATACATGCTCATGTAGGGCCTGCGCTACCGGAGTGATGAAGTTGTTCTCGTCCATGACTGCGGAGATGTTCATCCGGTCCATGTCTACCACAATCCTGTCCCCAGCAGTGCTGTCATAAAACGGGTACAGTTGGAAGCAGGTAGTAAGGAGGTACTCAATGTTATCCATGCTCAGGCACGGTACGGGGTTCCCTTTAACCTCCTCCATTTCCAGCTTGCTTTCGTCATAGTCCTTCGCCGTAGCCAGAATCTCCCGGCTGGACAAGGGCTTGTACATGCTGAAATAGGTAGTACCCCTGCTGGTATGGCTATTCACGTAGCTGGAAATAATCGGCTCGAAATAGTCGCTGTTCGCTCCTATAAGGTTGTCGGCTTCGCCCTCCTCGTCCGTAGCGTTCGTATCGTTCGTTACGGGCGCAGTGGCAGTATCGCCTTTTTCGGTAGTGTTGGAAGCTACGTTCGTATTGGGCGTTGCGCTCATTAAGGGCGTTGAGTACGTTACGGTTTTTCTGCCCCCGGTACTCATGGCTTCGCTGGTCTCGGCTTCATATTCCCTCAACCAATCCTGCATGGATTTAACGGGTTTGCCGTCTACACTGCTAACCCCGGTAGTGCAGGAACTGTGAAGGCACGTAGACCGGATGGTTCCGTACTCTTCGTCCCCCGGGATAAGCCAGAGGTCCTTATTTCCGCTAACCCCGGTAGTCCGGCCTAAACAGCAAGGGCAGGGACTCTTGTACCCATCAGGATAGTAGGTGAGATGGGAGGAGAGGAAGCCAGCTATCTCCGGTTCCTTTGTACCCATCCAATTCAAGAACCGGGCAAGACCGGAGGGGAAGGATTCCCTTTCCGCAATGGTAAGCGTTTCGGGGGCGGGTACAAATCCTTCCCTTTCCGGCGTAAAGAAGGAAGGGTTCAACTCCTCGGTAAAGTAGCTCCGCTCATTATACAGGTAGGTAAGCCTCCCAACGTCACAGCACTTGGGGTCCCCGAAGATGCCCCGGGCCTCAATGTCTTCCAACAACTGCGCGTATACGTGCTTGTGCTTGCCCAACCGGGTAGGTACGTCTCCATCATCCAACCAATACCGGGTCTCTTCATCTACACAGAAAATAGCCTTTACCCCGCCGTTGGGGCTGGCGAACATGAGACGGAAACCCGGCACTTCCGGTAGCGTAGCGGTACACTTACTCCACAGTTCACTTTCGTCTTCTTCGTTCCCTTGTTTGCCACGGTCAATGTCGATGCAGAAATACCCTGTGTGTTCCCAAGAAAAGCCGTTAATATTGATTAGCTTCTTCCGGCTATAGAAGAGGAGTGGGCTATCTTCTATAGGCAGGAATCTTACGCTGGCCGTTATTGCGGGGAGCTTTGATTTGAGCAAGGGGAGAAGGGCCGTTTCCGGTTCCATTCCTTCCTCCACATCTATAACCTCCATAGCTTCAATAGCAACGGGGGAGAGCCTACTATATTCTCCGTTCTTCACGTACCTATACGTATTCATGGCGAGCAGGATAGCCTCTACGTCCACGTTTTCGTTGAGGTTCGTAACGCACGTAGCGGGCGATACCAGCCTAAACAGTTCATCAATCCCTACATTGTGCGGGTCGTTGCAACCCCCTACATGTACGCGAGGCGACCCAAGCTGTACCCAGAAATCCGTTTCTAGATAGTGCAAGGACATCACATTCGGTGCATTTTCTTCGTTGTCCATTTTGGTTTTTTCTTTGTTTGGGTAGGAGCGAAATTGCTCCTACCGAGCAGAGGAACCATAGCGCAAGCTGAGACCGAAGTCAACACAAAAATGTGGCTTGGGGTGCGTTTCGGGCGAAATGCTCGCTTCGTCCATTTCCAAAAAATCCCAAAATCAGAGGGTGATTCGAAGCTGACTTCGGAGGCTCGACCCGGAGGGGTTTGAGCAGAGGAGTGGAGAAAAATGACCCATTTTGTGGAGAAGTGTGGAAGAAAAATGACCCTGTGTGGAAATGTAACACATTGATAAATCGAGGTGTGGAAATGAGGGTCAAAATTTTCCACACTTGTAACTCATTGATAAAAGACTACTTAATACACCACCGTCCTGTTTTCTATAGGATTTCGTGGTCAACTCCTTTTTTCTTCTTTTTTTTAATTTTCTCCCTCCCTCACGCCCATTCTTATTTCCCAAATATATCCATACCATATATTATTTCTTATATTAT